>Ga0315913_1010774_pt1 | contig 10460 bp, 4 predicted proteins | sample MpolsnodulesMG_FD_207736 | JGI IMG/M metagenome (GOLD analysis project Ga0315913, IMG submission 207736) | Medicago polymorpha root nodule microbial communities from Los Angeles, California, United States - small nodules | ecosystem: Host-associated > Plants > Roots > Nodule | place: USA... | reverse complement strand
TAGGATTTGAACCTACGACCAATCGGTTAACAGCCGACCGCTCTACCACTGAGCTACTGAGGAACAACGGTAAATTCTATCTCATAGAGTTCCATCCCTTTTCTCAACCCATTACCAATATGTAATCACTGTCAGATGATTGGGCATTCAATACAGAATTGCAACAAGTTGTACCCCCATATGAACAACGATCGCAAAACAAAGGAGGGAATGGCCAAGCAACCAACAATGTTAAAACTTGTTCCTTTTGTGACACCTCCATTGAAGGATGCAAGCACAAGCGAAATGGTTATTGTTGTGGAGGATAATCCGAATAATTTTAAAAATAAGAATGATGAAAAGATTCATGTGGTTGAATATGACGAAACTCGGGTTGCTAATATTGAGGACGAGGTTCATATGGATGATAACCATGTTGACAATACTCATATTGATGATAATCATGTACCAAATGATACACCTTTGGTTGATGACAATCATATAGAGAAAAAACGTATGGATAGACCTCATGAGGGGGAACATTATGAGGAAATTCCAACTGAAACACGATGGGATAAAAACAACCCGACTTCTATTGTTATAGAGAACTCACAATAGTTGATGACAATGAAAGTATGGTTATTCAAGATTAAGATCATATTATTCTATAGTCTCCTCTTGATGAGTAAGCCATTACTTCTCGGACTATTTTAAGCAAAGTGGAGGCTAGGTCAGCAGGTGGTGATGGTCAAAAAGAAGCGTATAGGATGTGCCAAGTCCGCCTCCTTAACCTGGTTTGAGCCAGTTAGCACAAGCTGATCTTGAGATCGGAAGCAAGGGTGAATGGTAGTGATTTTGATAAGAAATACCATTTGCTTCATATGTTTCAAAGAACCAAAGGAAGAGAATTAAATCCATAAACCCAAAAAATAATTACAATACCCGCTTCAGGGATGCACCATCTCACCATTTTAAATGAAGTTTCGCTTTTAGAACATCAAAGGGTATATGGATACCTCACTCTGCTTGGTAGGACGACTTAACTTTATTTATTCAAGAGGATTTCATTAGGGATAGATTTTGTTTTCAAACTTATCGTTTCCCTAATTTTCCTGTTTTTCATCTTTTCCCCTTATGTTTTCTCTCTAACCATCCTCCACCCCCCTTTCTTTTCCCCTTTCATTTGTATGGATGGGTTAGACCCCCACCCACGCACCCCATCTCGTTTTATTTTCCTTATATATATTTGTATGCTTGTAGACGATAAATGGTACTTGGCACAAATATATATTTAGTCTTTTAATTTTAAAATTTGAAATAGTATGATTATACCATAAATTATCTTTCTTCTAAAAGTCTATTGTCAAAAAGTCTTGAAGTCTCATTTTTTTTTTATATAAAAATATATATTTGTATTTTTTAAGGGAAATATATTTATGATTTTTTTGTAAGAAAATATATTATGATTTAAAGAGGAAAATTGTAGAATTTTTATTTTAAGTAAAATGAGTATTAAAATTAGTTAGTTATAAATAGACTAAGCATTAATAAAAAACTTTTTTTTGGTCAAATAGAATTGTGGTTAGCAATTTACACCATAAGTAAATGAATGAAAAATTCAGAGATAAAATCTCAATTTCTGTATAACATATGCAATACCTCTTCCAACTAAGTTATGTTCGCGGAAAAAAAAGAGTTAGTCGTAAGTAAAATAATGATATACTCAAAATAATTTAATTTATTCAATTTATTAAAAATTTCGAATTACTACCGTGTTATCATATCTCAATTCATGACCAAATAAATAGTAGTCACTTAAAAAAAACAAAAAAAGTAAGCAAGACACTATCATTGACTATTTTCTTTTGTTGGATTGATATCAACTCATTATTAGGTAATAAATAAGGTATTTTGCATGATCATGTGCTGTTTTCTTTTTTCCCGTCAAAGCCACATGTCCAACTACTAAGTCACATGCTAACAAAGCACGTGGATTCTAAAATCAATAAATCCGCAAGGCCCAGGCAATCAAACACTTTATCTGTTTGTTTTGTCCACATTAGTGCATATAAATTTAATATTTGCTGCAAAAAATAAATATTATAGTGGTACTAAATTTATTTTCTAAAAGTTGGATGTTAATATTAGTAAAATATATTTATCTGTTTGTTTGGAATTTGGATAAGGAGAGAGGGTATGGGAGTTCAGAGGAATATGAAGTTTAACACGACTCTATTAGAAAAGTGATGTTGAAGGATGCATGTGGAGTAGAGGAGTATTTAGTTTAAAGTTTTAGCAGCTTGCTTTTGGGAGGAATGTGGTCGTGTGAAGGAGGAAGGAGCACAAGTTCTTAGGTGCTGGAAAGAAATAGTGGGTATTTGCAAAGGAACAAGTTTAGCGACAAGGGTGGATCCATGATTATTTTTTGGTATGGCTAAAACAATATAGTAAAAATAATTTGTTCAATGAAATTAAAGATTGTACTATTTTATCAAAAATAATAGTTTTAGTAGTTTTATTTGAGGTAGTTTTATTAGTTTAAGTTTATTTATAATTCTAACAATTGTTAATGAGACAAAATAAGTTGCCCAACTTTCTTTAGTATTTCATTCTTTTAAACAACTTCCATATGTAAAAAAAAGGGAAATATCGTGTTACTATAGCCAGATCAAGCCATACGTTGCATCTGCCCATGTTTAGGGGTGAGAAGTTGGTTCGACGATTATTTTGTGTGGTGTTGGGTGATGGGACAAAATGTTTTTTTTTGCTATACTAGTGGTTGGATGGTGGTCTCTTAAGAGATAGGTTTAGATGTCTATTTAATTTATTAGAGAATCGTCTAATGTGAGTGGTTAAGATGTTTTCTTTAGGATGGGGTGTTGGGGAAGAAGGTTGAAAGTGGCATAGGAGGTTATTCATTCGTTTGAGAGAAGGAGCAAACGAGGGCAGGGCTTGTTGCCAATTGTTGTATAACATTGGGTGTCTAAACTTTTTTTTCTTCCTATTTTCTCTTTTGCTTTTGAGAAAAACACACATACATTTTGACAACTATAAACTGCTACACATACTAAAAAGGACATAATGATGTTAATTTTATTTTTGTAGACGAAGTGCATCCACCATCTAAAATACACAACTACGAGGTTTTAGGTTAGAACTCGGACAAATATGTCTAGCCTAACAATATCAATATTGTCTATTGAACTAGATCTTACAAACGATGCTTAATTCTTTTAATTCAAATCACATCAAAGTTTTTAATATAATAATTTTGAATCATCGGTAGGTAGCTACTAAATTTATTTTATTTTGAGGAAAAAAGATATTCATACCTTTAAACTAGTATAATACATTAATAAAAGTACTACAAATTCAATATCGTTAAAATTGAAAATGATTAATCTGCAAACAAATTCACAACATCCAAATTAATAACATAAAATGACAAAATCAAAGTGACATGAATAATCATGCCTCCAAGTCTCCAACGTTAACACCTTGTCAAATCAAATATATAATTAATTGAAATAAATTTGTTAATCAGAGGCACTAAAATGACGATCGAAACAACTCAACATGCAGACAACAAAATCACAGAAAATACAAATGAAAGAGTAAATCTACATGAAAACTACTTATTAGACAAAAGATATACATATGGGTGATTCATAGAAAAAATGGCCCCAGATCACCCCTCTCAAGTGACGAGGATGAATATATGAACTAAAATTTCAAGAGAGAGACGGTGGAAATCCAACAATAAGATGGGAAAAAAAACCTAGTTGGCACTTTTTTTTACAAGAGTTAGCCACCACTTCACATAATAATATGATAATAACTAATTTATAAATTGCTTTTACAATTGCCTAGCTAAAAGACTACATAAAGGCAACAAGCTCACAACTTTTCACTTGCCATTTGTTTATAATGTGCAAATTATGAACAATGATCAAAATAAGAAAACAAAATTCATGAAAGCCATACAAGGCATATATATCAATACGATATACTACCCCCGTCTCTAATTATAGGGCCATTTTGAAAAAATAACGGGATTTAAGAAAATTGAAAATAGTCATAAATTTATTTGTAATTACTATTGTTTTTAGGGTCATGTTAGGGCACATGTTAAACATTAAATTCTTGGCACTAATGGTAAGTATTAATTGAAAAAAATTAATATTAAATTTTTTAAGTAATAAATTAACATAATTTCTTATACAAAATTTCTATTAGTGAAATCCTTAACATGTACCTTAAGGGTACAAGTTAACATTTCCCTTGTTTTTACTATTATATCATTTAAGAGAGAGGAGTAGTGTATGTTTTCAACATAGTATTTAATGTTGATTGAAGAAAAAGATATAAATTAAATAGGAGTATGTTGGTAAAGAATTAATTAATGCACTTGAAAATATTAAAGGGGTCTTATAAAAAGAGACAAAAAAATTTCTCAAAAGATTCTTATATTTAGAAACGGAGGTAGTATACATCAAATAAAACAAACCCAAAATTATTACTAAAAACATATTAACGAAATTGATTTTCATATACCTTTACACACTTCACAAACTTTTTGTGATATACCACAAAAAATAGGTATATGTAGGTGACGTAGGATAATTCTGATAATTATTTTTTCTTTATTTCTTATTTTTCTTTGTTTCTTTGTTTTTTTCGTATGTAAGGAAAAAAAATACACTTTCATTTCATTTTGTGTGCTTACATAGAAGGATTACAGACAACCCTTAAAATTGAGATAATAGAGGACAAATTCAGCAGTGGTAGTGACACTAAGGTGCAAGATTGTGTTATACAAAAGAATGGAGTAAACACCTCTAGTGATCAAATCTAATCCAAATCTTAAAGAAAAGTCAAGTAAAAACCAGTAAAATACACAAGCCAATATTAATTGCTTCTTTTTGATAAAACCATTGTGAGAACAATACCGCCAACGAGAAAAGCAAATGAACGAGGAACTTAAGAAGTATAGATTAGATGATTGGGCACTAACATTCATAATGATAGATAAATGAAGGAAGTCACTTAAATTTTAGTGTTTTTCAGCACATTTTCAGTATGCCTTTTGAACCTGAATGCATCAATATCGGTGGATTGATTCAGGGATGAAAACAAAGAAAAAAACGATAATAATTACTCCCTCCGTTTTTAGAACCACATACATCATTAATTGAATGAATCTAAAAAGTAAATTTTGCTTATATTTAAAAACGGAGGGAGTATACCAAAGAAGAAGTAGAAAGGTCTTGGAATTACCTGGAGAGAAAAGTCTCATAATATCATGCGAGTAAACGATTTTCTTTTTTTATTTAAAAATTTCTCACGTCGGGTGGTCAACTACTCGGCTTAAAAAAGTTTTATTAAGTTTGTTAAGTCAACTCAACGGCTTAAACAATTAATTCAAATTGAATATTTATCAATGTTAAGTCTATTTTACTTACTACAAGAATGAAATGGATTTACATGTGCCAGATGTCCACACAAAGGCACAAAAAGCCCACACAAAGATATATCTTCCATGAGCATATGTCCCAAGAAAATAACGCCCTCGCAAACATTTGTGGAGAGGACTTAGGCCCTCGCAAAGTCCAAGGAGACATACCGGTGGACGTGATGCCACTACAAATGCTCACTTGAGTTTTTTTTTTCCTTTTCCTTTCTAGCGGGACCAAGGCTGCGGTAAACAACATCTTGCAATATTAGTGGCGGACCAAAGCCGCCGCAAATGTTAATCTTTTTAAATACTTTTGCCGCCCTTACATTTGCGTGAGGTGTAGGTCGCCTCAAATGCTTCGGTCAAGAATTGACCGCCACAAATTTTTTTTTTTTACATTCCATTTTAACCTCTAGCTCCGTCAACGCAAAATATCTTCTAAACATAAAATATTTTTTTGGATCAATGTCATGAAATATTAACCCTCTCACTCCTTCTAAGAGGAGCATATGTTGCTTTTCTTCTGTTGTCACTTTGTTTTCCACTCTAAGTATATAACACCAGCGGGAAGGCTTTGCTGCCTGTAGCTAGACTTTTCCATGAAGGAGTATTTGTTAGTTTAAGAAAACTTATTTTAGATCAACTTTATGAATGTCTAAATTACTTATATGATATTTAAGACACCGGTGCTTGTTTTTGAATTCCTTCATGTTGGTCTTCGAAATAATATTCTTCAAACTCTTATGCTAATGTCAAGACATCTCTGACTTAATAGTGAATTTTGAAGAAATGATACTGTATATATTGTGGTCGATCAAGTGAAAATGTTCAATCAAATTTTGCATATGACATTGTTGGAAAAGAATCAAGATGATGTTTTGGAAATAGTTTTTCTTGCATAAAAATGATGTGTTTAGCAGTAGAAATGTTTTTTTCTTTTAGAAACTAACATTTGGGAAAAGTATTTTGAATAGGAATTTCTTGTAATGATAATTTCTTGTGTATTTTCTTTTGACTTTCTCTTGTATATTAGTTAAAGTATTCATTTGCTCTCGTGTCCATATTTTATATTCTCTCTTTTGCTTTTGAGAAAAATTCTCATGCGTTTTGACAACAAGAAACTGCTATGCATAATGCATACTAAAAAGGATGTCTAATTTTTTGTTTGTTTATACAAAGTGACAAGTATCATTTAAAATACACACAAAACTATGAGGTTTAGAGCTTGAACCTGAATAAAGGGGTCAATTTAACAATATCGACAACACATATTAATTGAATTAAGCCTTATAGACTTATGTTTAACTCTTATAAATCAAGGTTTTTAATATTGTTTTATATAATAATAATAATAATAATAATAATAATAATAATATTCAATCATCGGTACACGTAGCTCCTAATGTTATCTTATATATTATGACTAAAAAAGATATTGATTCATTCAAACCTGTAGAATACATTAAAAACACTACAAATTTAATATCACTTTTTTTTTAAACAATAAATTTTATTAAACAACTAGATCCATGCTCAAAACGAACAGAGACCGGTGAAACTGAGAATACAAACAAACGGCGCCATATATAGGTGGAACACCGAAAATAAACACCCTAAAAACACCCCTGAGGACAAAATACACATCACCATCTAAAACCGACTCCTTCACAAAAAATGACCTCTGTAAAAACGATATCCAACACCATCCATCGTCACTATTCACCCCCAAAGAAAAACACCCCTAAAAAATAAACTCCTAGACCTGAAACACCAAAGCTGAGCCACATCTGAAAAGCTCCTAACCGAAAGATCGCTCAGCTTCCACCACCTCTCAACCTCCGATCCACCGAGAGAAACCATAAAAAGCCCAAAACAAAACTTGAGCTAAAGAATTGACTCCCAATCTCGAATCAAAAGTGATCGGCCCACTAGACTTTAGGACCAAATGAGAAGGGCACTCCTCACCCCTGGTACACCAGAGAAATACCAAATCACGCCAAACAAGATTGCAGCTAGACACCGACTTTCGATCTCGAAGCAAAATTAACCGACCTACCGAAAACCAGCACACAAAAGGTAAGACAAATGACATGATCGATAAGCAGTGGTGCAACCAACAGACAGATCAAAAGGAAAAGGCTCAGCTCAACAGCACCCGCATCCTGCAAACACCTTAAACACCTTAACAACCCCAAAACACGCAAACAAGAGCTAGTGACGACGAACAAGGACCCGAGTAACAGAGGCAGCCTCCAAAAGGAATCACCTCCAACAAACACCCACCTCCTCACCTAAACAACACTAGCCACCCCCTTTAAAGCTCCCGTCCTTAAACCGTTCCGACACCAAATCTGAGTTCAAAAAAAAACCACGACCACCCATCCAAACCTCACCAAAACAACCCCACGATCCCCTACTCAAATCCACCACCACCTCAACCGAAACACCGCCACCATAAAACCACGGATAGCACTTGTGTACCATAATGATATATACCATTGTCCAATTAGAATGCGCCACGTGGCACACCCTTTAAAAAAATATATCAAATAAAACATTTATAAAGTAATATTGATAAGTGACACACTCTAATTGGCCAATGGTATATACCATTGGTACCTCAATGGTACACAAGTGGAATCCATAAAACCACCACACAAAAATAATGCGGTAACGAACATTCAATGACCTTGGGGAGGGGGGTCTGCCACCTATACAAGAAAAATCTACAGCAGCACATCCACCGGCGCGAACACCCATAACCACCACGATCCTTACGACGACAAATGATCCGATATTTCATTGAAGGATGATTAATCGTGAAAGAAAGAGATGTTGTCACACCTGCAGCCGCCGAGAACGGATCACACCTATCGGCACCACACAAACACCCCTTCCACACCGTCACCACCACCAACCCCCTCGTTACCACCTACACTCCAACCGAACCACTCACCAACATCCTACACACCTTCAGCTGCCGAAAACGGCCACGCAAAACGGCACCACCCATCTCCACCACCACGTCACCACCCATCACCTCTAGTAGTGCAGGACATAGCCCAAAGGAATGAAAACCAACATGTTCCAGCAGCGCATATCAGTGCAGGTCAAAATGTCACTACCCATCATCGTCGCAACCTCCCACTCGCTGCACCACCAAATCGCCGTTCGACAACCATTCTTGATCTTCTATCTTACCGGAACAACGCCTTACCAGTGAGAGAAGGTCTTCCTAGACAACCACCGAAGTTGCTTTTGAAGGTGACGATTCTTGGAGCCTTGGACCGATTCAGATACTGATGAAGCCAGAATCAGCCGTCGACGATCCGGGCCTTCTTACCACCTCCACCACCGCCTAGATCTGAAGCAGATTTGGGTCGGAACAAACAAGATCGGACGCGAAAATGGAACAGGACAAAGGAGCCGCGAAAACGGACACGAAACATAGACCCAAGTCCGCCGGAAACAACCACCACCATCGTCCACCAGAGAAGCTAACAAAGAAGATTGCCGGACAGAAATGGAGTGCGAAGGTGGTGCGGATGAAGGACCTCGTCGCACCACCGTCTTTAGATCTATATCGGAAACTCACGTGATTTGGAACATGGAGTAGGCTCTGGGGTCTTAGAGAGAGGTCCGAGAGTTTAGAGTAGAGAGATAATTTTTTTTTTATAGTTTTTAATTGTTGTTTTACAAATTTAATATCACTAAAACCGGAAATGATTATTTTGCAAGTTTATATTTGTTGTTTTACAAATATTACTGAATAAAACTGACAAGTATAATTATGCCTCCAAATCTTTAATATGTTGATGATATATCAATATAAATAAACAAATACCGCAATACAATGAGAAAATTAAAATTTCCATACTAGAATGACGAACAAAACAACTCCACGTCCAGATAAAAAAAAAATGTAAAATATAAAGAAGAGATTAGATATATGTGAAAACTATTATTGAGATAAAAAATAATAATAATACTTTCTTCAATATATATGGGTGATTCAAAGAAGAAGAAAAGTCCTGAACCACCCCCTCTAAAGTGATGAGGATGAATAAACCAGGTTACAGGAGGGACATGGATGGGTATTCAACAATTGTCAATTAGATGGAAGAAGAAAAAAACCTAGTTACCAGTTTTTTACGAGAGGTAGCTTCCACTTCACATAATATGTATAATACACTTTATATATTGCATTTACAATTGCCTAACTTCAAAACCTATTCAATACAACAAGCTCATAGCTTTTTACTGCCCATTTGTTTATAATTTACAAATTATAGACAGTGATCAACATCACAATAACAACCAATCTTTATCCCACTAAAAAGTATATATATCAATACTATATATACACAATGAGACAAATCTAAAATCCTTTTCACAAAAACAAAAAAGACAAACCCAAAACTAGTATACTAAAAATTTTAGGAAATGTTAACACGTGTCTTTATGACATATGTTAATATATCAAAGATAAAAGTTATGTATTGGTAATGTGCCAATTTATTTCTCAAAAAATTTGAAATTATTTTTTCTTAATAAATACTTAATATTTGTGGAATCCTAAACATGTGCCCCTGCACATGTTAGCATGACCCCATAAAAATTTATGTTAAAGTTTGACGATTTGATTGAGAAAATTGGATAGCAATGGAGACTGTAATTGCACACATATTTTTCACATATTGATTACTATCCCCAAGTTGCAAAAGAACAGCTGAACTAGTGGTGCCATTGCATTTCTTCGCACAAGAATCAGCCAAATTTCCAGCAGTGATTGCATTTTGTTTGACACCATTATAATCACCTTTGTCTACACATTTCTGAGCTTGTGGCACAAGTTCTTCTGATATCTTGGTGTATGAAGCAATGCAAATATCCAAAGCAGCTTTCAGTTGTGTGTCCTTGGTTTGCGCTTGAACAGTTTGAAGTTGCATTAATATGACCGGTGCTCTTGTCGCGACAACCTCGAGTGTTACGCGAACAAATCCAGAGATGTCAGTATTTTTATGCA
>Ga0315913_1010769_pt1 | contig 10464 bp, 9 predicted proteins | sample MpolsnodulesMG_FD_207736 | JGI IMG/M metagenome (GOLD analysis project Ga0315913, IMG submission 207736) | Medicago polymorpha root nodule microbial communities from Los Angeles, California, United States - small nodules | ecosystem: Host-associated > Plants > Roots > Nodule | place: USA... | reverse complement strand
CATACTCACTCGAAAGAAAATATAGAATTAGAATGGACATGGTAAGTAATAAGGAGCTTGCTTTCAGAGAAGGTAGTCCCTAAGCCTTTGTTTTGCCAAAAGTGTTGAGTTGGTCAATCTGTGTACCAATAGAAGTCCCTGGCAATCATATGAAGAAAAAAAATGGATGATAAAAGCATCAACTGTTTCTAACGTATGTAGGTTTTTTTTTTTTTAAAGGAAGATAATAATGTAATTAGATATGTGTTTGTTGAAGAGAGATTAGAAGGCAACCACCAATAACTATGTTACCACTAACTAGATATTTAGTGTGTGGACATTAACTTCACAGTTTATCTCTTTTTCGTCGTTCTGATTCTGAAGATCCTACTACAAATGAGGAGGATCCAAAATATAGTATGTGGAGGAAGGCGATGGACAGGGAAATTCGAGCTATTGAAAAATGGAAACATGGGAATTGACATCCCTTTGTAATGGTGATAAGAAAACAAGTTAAATGAGTTTTAAGACAAAAACTAATGGAGATTTAAAAGTGCAGAAACACAAGGCTTTGCTTGCAGTTGCCATATATTCGTGTGCTGGAGGTGCTTTTTGCACCCCCTGTTTTTCTCTGTTTGCTACCTCACCTAGACTGTTCATGTGAGAATGGATAACGCAAAGAGAATTATTTCTCACAGGATTGTTCAGCCAAGGATCGTTTTGGTTTCCTTCCTTTCCGTCAATATCATTTTGGTTTCCTTCCATTCCGTCAATTGTGATTGTCACATGTAAATCATGTTCCTTGTGGAAAGAAACAACCGGTAACCAATTTTCGTTATGATTATTTTTTAAATACTAGTATTTTTCAGACCAGAAACTTTATCAGAATGTCATGTTAATACTTCAAAAATGAAATGATCTAACTTGTTACCAATTATGCTATAACGACATCAACAATTCACTAACCTTCTCTACCAAATAAATACTCCATGTGTTATTCTGCAACAATTTTAAAATGCTATAACTCAATCATCAGGAACAAAGTTTATGACCCAATTAACATACGTTTAAAATTAATAGTGTATTTTTGTAACTTCATAATTCTTGCAAGTTTACCCTTCAAAGAACCATTACACTTACCTGAGTACACACGATGTGGTCATAACTCATAACCATGGTAAAGGTCGTCACATGTGGCTAATTAAAGATTTTCTTTAATGCATTATCGTGCATTGGGACCACAGTTACCACAACCAAGCATTGTTTTCAATTGGTGTTGGAAGGTAAGATTTGCAAGTATTGAGAGAGAAGAAAAATAAACTATCATTCTTTAACAAAATGACAATAATCAATAATGTCAACTTTCAAGAAAATATCTCAACTCATAAAAACTGCAATTCACAAACAAACAAAAATAAACTGCTAGCAGCATTTAATCATACATCTAACACCTAGGGCACATCCCTCCCTATTCTACAGTAATGGTGACCTGTGCATCACAGGCAGAAATCTACTTTGTGAAATCAGATACATGTAGAAAAACAATAAAAGAAAAAAAATTCTAGTATGCGATAAAGATCCTGCAGTTCAGAAAAGGGCTTCAGTAGGATACAGCTAATCCTTCCAAGAAAACTGAAATTGCTCCAATAGAGAATGCTTACCCAAAAACCAGCAGCAATCTGGGTGGCTAAGAATATAAATTTCACTAAAGAGGCCTCAAAGATGAATAATCTTCAAGTCAATGAATAAAAAGTCTCCACATAAAATGATCCCAAGGGTGGATAACTTGAGTTCATGTTTTCGATCTCTTTTGCTTTTGAGGAACAAAACGAACTCCCTGCTTCCTGAGTTCCAAGATACTCACTTTTCCATCATCGTAAGTAACATGTAGATTTGAGGTGCCTTCAACTACGCCAGTCACCTCTCCCTTGTGCCTGGACAAATATGTAAGAGGAAAAAATGTAAACTGTAATTCATTACAAGTCTGGAATGATTTTGCAACAACAGCCTTTAAATTTATTGATCAAATCATTACCAATGCTGTTAAATAAATCTTTTTTTTTTTAAGACTCGTGCATTCCAAACTTTATTAAATTTTCAAGTTTGAAAATAAGTCTTGTAAAGAGTTATAAAATAAGTAAACATAAAATGAACATGCACAAATCCACCAGATTATTACTTCAAAAATGGAGTATCTGGGGGAAACATAAAATGATGGACGAAACATATAATAAATTATTGGCTGGGGCACGCTCCCCCGTGTATGACATTATTTATTATTTAATAATATTTAATACTCAGCTTTTTTCCATTGCCTAAAATTTTAATAAAAAAGCTGAAGGCACTAACCAAGAATCATCGGATGTCTGATGAACTTCAACTCTCTTTCCAATTGCATCACTTCCCAATTTCATCAAAATCCAGTTTGCATCCATGTTCTCATGATTTATATTCTCTCCAGGAGATTGACTTGCACCTTCAGAGTCATCAACCAATGATCTTTCTTTACCTTCAGAGTCATTAAACAATGATCTTTCTTTAAAAGGTGAAGGCCTCTTCCTTTTTGACCTCTGGCCCTTGATTGTGGTCTTCTCCTCTTCCTGATGAGAATTTTGACTTTCGATAGGCTTTTTGATTTTAATTCTCAGTGAAGGTTTAGAATCTTTTGGCAAAGAATGTGAAGGCATGTGATTATGGTCATGTGTCTCATCATATACATCAGAGCTACCTTCTGACTGCTTCGCCAAATCTGTCCTTTCACCTCTTGACGTTGCACCTAATCCAACTTGGTTGATCATTCCATGAGTACTACGTTTTCCCCGCATGATGTGAGATCCCTCTAAAGGACCAACTTCACCCCCATCCGACATATTGCCTCTACCAGAGGTGAAGTTGAATTCAGAAACACTTGGCTTTACTTTTCCGAACTTGATTGTGTTTCCTTCTCTTCCGTAAACCTTTAAATGTTTTGGTTGGCCTGAATCAACCCTACTTCCTGAAAATTAAATGAACCTATGTTACTTTTCAGAGACAACTCATATGGACATCAATAACTCATACTTAATGCTCAGGAAGGTGGAAAAAAAAGTCACAGATCCAAGAAAGGGAAAAATAACAACCCTACCTTTACCATCAATATGTCCAGCTGCTCCATCGTGTCTATCTAATGCAAACTTGTTTCCCTTCGTCAAATGGGCTGGATTTTCATTTCCTGATAAATTTGAACAGGAAAAGGTCACAAAAAAGAGAGATAGTAGAAAAAAGCTATCAAACCATTCAAGATCATGTGCACACATGCAAGATGTAGACACAGATTATACAATAACCATAATTGTTGTTGCATAGTGATGATTATTTTAAATGCTAATTACATTTATTTTACCTAAAATGTATAAAATATGCCACTGATTTGATGGGGACAAACAAGCGATATTAACTGAAAAATAGTTGTAACTCATTTTCACAAAATCAAATCCCACCCCGTTTCTCAAGCTAAAATATGGCGACGTAGGAAACAAATAACCCACCCCGTTTCTCAAGCTAAAATATGGCAACATAGTAAACAAATAAATAACGTATACCATTGGCAGTAACCAGATCTTGATCTCTTTGGACGCTTGCATTATCAGACAGTGGAGAACTAGCTACATTAATTTTCCGTGCTCCCAAATTTATAACTAACTTATTCTTTTTCATATTCTGAGACTTATCACCACGTTTTCCACTCTCTTCACTATCAAAAATATTTGCCTTATTGCTTTTAATTCGAACAACTCTGGGTTTCCTTTCTTCATCACTGACCATCACCTCATCATCAAACTTACGTTTCAAAATCCCTGTCTGATTGACAGGACAAGATGCTTCAGTTTGACTCAAGCTTCCAGTAGCAGGTGATGAATAAATATCAGGACCTTCATTTCTCTGAGATTGCATATCATCCAAGCTATGTAAAGATCTAATATCACTATGTCCTTCAAAACTATGGCGTGCATCAATTTTACCGGTCATGAATGACAGAGAGTCCTTTTTCTTAGCAGTCTTTTTGTTCGAAGATTTCTTTCCATAATCATTCATCTTGGTAGGTGAATTATTGGGAAAATTCTTAAAAGAGAGCTTAAAACGTGAAGAATCACTCTTTAACTTCAAAGGCCCGCTATCCTCATCGTCAGAATATGGTGAAATGGAAAATATTTCTTCTTGTGTTGGTAAACCAGCAGCAGCCCTCAAGCTGGTAATTAAATCTTTATCAGCAACATTCTTTCTCCTCCAAAGCTCTTGTACAGCATCCTCAAGATTCTTGACCTGGAACATACAGATAGATATACAGTGTGTTCAATAAATAACATTTCTTCCAATTGAGAAACAAGTAATTATATATTTAAGGCATGTGCATACCTGATAACATTCCCCACGACAAGTAGGACATGTATACTGCAGATTCCCATCCACTTGAAATTGGTGATATCTTTCATCACTGCAAAACATTGTTTCATAATATAAGCATATCAAATTGGTCTAATAACAGCGCATCCAAAACAAACAGCATAGCATAATTTACAAGACAAGGTCAGGAATCGGCAAGCACAATCATTCAAGTAAAAAAAATAGAAGCAGAAACTTGTTGCAAGAAAATTATCTACCAACAGCAAGCATCTATATGTACCTCGAGAAAGAAAAAAGGTGCAGTAAACTATTTTAAAGCGCTAATTTTAAATTTTTTTGTATGCTGCATACCGTAACAGTTGCAACTCACTAGACATTAAGAAATAGGACTGAGAAGTAAATACCAAAATGTTATCAATGGTTATATCGTATTAAAATAATAACAGAGCGTTCCTTTACATATTTACATATATGTTCTGGAGTTGCAAAGGAAAGCAGTAAATATGGTACAGCAAAAGCAATGCATCTTCACCAGTGTTATTAATAGCCTATCGCGGAAATATAGCGGATCACCAAAAATCCAATGAGAAATAGTGAATAGCATAGCGGGTAAATATCAGAAACCACAAAGCGGTTGAAATATATAATTATATATTATCCAAAAAAACTAATGCTGCACATACATAAAAGCTACATAAACCGAAATTAAAAAAGTGACCGACATAAAACTTAAAATCTCATTAGTTCAAACAACTAATAAGACATGATGCATAGTTGCATGCATTGCTGCAGAAAGCCAGAAACATAAATTAAAAGTGACCTAAAACTCAATATAAATATGAAGTATGAAGTAAAGAGAGAAAATGGAGAGGCAGAGGCGGTTTAGTGATGAGATGTTACCTAGGTCGTGGGGTTTAGGGGTTAAATAAAACCCCATCTCGTCACCCACTCAGCATTATTTTATTGACTGTTTTTAAAAATGTCATGTGCAGCTCACATGATATTTTCGATGTTATAAATAGGGGAAAAAAACATAAAACAACAACTTCCGATATGTAAACAATAATCGCAATCGCCGATGCAAAAAGCCACCGTTATTTTAGTAGTAGCTGAAACGCAAAAGCACATCAGCTTTCGTCGTGGTTGTACCAAATCCGATATGTAATAGTGGTAAATTGGCGCTATACCAGTTATTTAACAACACTGATCTTCAGAAATACAAGCAAACTAACCTAATATCATCACACTGGCAATGTACCCAGCGTTGGCAATGATCACAGCAAACCATTGGTGTTGACTCTGAATCTCTGTAAACCTACAAAATAAGCCAAAAACAGTGTGATCAGTCAGAATTCCTTTCCCGACACATTGTGTATGTGTGAGCACAAGTGTATAACATAGTATTTAGGCTGCACAAAACAAGATGCATGTGAAGCCAAAATGAAATTAAATGACGGTAATATAGTATTTGCACAAGCACAGTATAATATTTCAGATGCTGCCTGAATGTTAATGGAACCTAATTCAAACCTGTCATACTTCTAGACAATATTTCATAAAACAACATGCACATATTTCATCTCCTACATTTAGACTCACGGTCCAAAAGGATAATATACAGAATATGAGGAATAAATTCCTTCCAAAATTAGAAAATATATCAAAGAAATTCCTTTGATATTGTTCTATGCACTTCCCCAATGATAGCTGATTGTGATTTATTAACAACATGCTAACAGAAAATTAGGAAAAGATCTAGAGAAAAGACTGGTACCTTCAGACAAACAGGGCAGTAATTCCCTTTCACAAACAATCTTCCACATGCATCACAGCACGTGTATCCCAGAAACCACCTATGAATTTCAATAAAAGAGAAGAGTCATAAGTTAATCTGCAGATCCGCAAAGTGAGAAAGAATTAACTGCCATGGTGGCTCATCAAAACTAAAGACGGAAAATTTCAAACTACTTTGAGTAGCCTACTTGACTCAAAGATGATACTGCAGTACTGCTGGTCATTTGACAGAAAAATTCATTTACATGCTTCAAAATTGGAAAAGATAAACTATTCTGAAGTGTTAATAATTAAAAAATAACCTGCCTGTTCAAAACAACATTAATAAATTAGTTTACCATTTTCAAAACCCTCAGAGTAGCAGGCAGTAAAGTCGAGTAAAAGCTAACCAAAAAAAAACATGGGTGGTAATTGAGTACGCATTCAGCAAAAGAATTTGGCTTTCGTCCAACTAGGAAGATAAACTTTGACTTCCAATCATGTGGCCATAAAGACAATTATAAGGGACATAACATAATAAATCATGGGAATGGAAAAAACATTCAGGATACCAACACCACACATCTGAGTAAAAAAAAAAACACAAATTATTCTGGAATCATACCTCACGCTTAGTCCATTCCCAGGGACATTGGATGCGCAACTGTGACACTTTGTGTGTTTCGGGCACAAATAGGGCCCAGTACTAACATTCTGCATTATACATAATCATATATGAAATGGTGTGTATTAAATCAATACTAAGCTCACTAGTAAGGGATACAGACTCTACCTTATGAGGAGGTTGCAGACAGTAACAATGGTAGGCACCATCACATCTTTTGCAGAACATGAACTTACTGGGATCACCAGTCCTTCTGCAAGCCTAGATGAAGCAAACAAAACATAAGCCAAACAGTACTCTAATGAAACAATAGCTGGTATAAGCAACTTCTATAACAACAACCAAAGACATTCAATTTATGTGTAAAAGTTGTCTAAGTGTGTGTGTATATATATATGTCGGTAAGACGGTGACTGCATCAACGCCAATGGCACCTAAATGAAGCACATGAGAAGAAACTAAAAACACGTCACAAGGAAATAAGTGGACGGAGATATTTTGAACGCAATGCAAAAAGGAGATTACAAAACCCCCAAAGCCACTAAAACCAACTGGTTTCCCAATAACACAGCATGGAAGGTTATTACTTATTACCAGTTCGTAAATAAACAGTTAATAAATAGTTTAATCATATTGCCATGTAGGATACAAAATCAATTTAGTTTCCAAATAAAAATAAACAGCGCATAGGAAACTGAATGACAGCATAGACACCGGAATATGATATATAATACGACTTATGTGAAAATTTTAAAAGACAGACAGAGAAAAGGATTTTTTTTTGACAAAAGACAGAAAAGGATTAAAACATAAATAAATTTGGTTCATGCAAATAACATGAAATATCCCCAGTGTTGAAACACTTTCATTATTTAAGTGGGCAATATGAAGATAATTTTGCAAAATAGACAAGCAACATTGACATTATAACTATAATCGGTTACAAATGCAGCAAGCAGCCGTTATTACATTAATATTTAGAAAGAATAGAACCTTAAACAGACAATACATGAAAAGGCACTAGCTCGCTAACACTGTACATCACCCGTTATTACCTCACAAATTCGGCAAGCACGGCAAGTCCACGAACTCCAATGAAATAAATCTGCCAAAAAGTCGACACACAGAATGAAAACACGCGGCATTTAGAACATAATAGTATATATGGAAAAATATACCTTCTCACCTCTATTATTAGACCAACTTTTCAAGCAGCTCCTATGGTACTTCTTACTACAACTTTTACACGACAGCATCTTTTTCGCTTTCTCACTTCCTTCATTCTCGACACGATTGCACATTCGACAAAAGACCTTTACATTGGATTGCCCCTGCTCTTCTCCATTAAGATTGCCCGATGTATCCTGCTCATAAAACCACCGGTCAGTAATAAAAAACAAAAAACAGCATCGTGTAAACCTAATTCCCAAAAAATACAAGAAATCCACAAGACAAAAAAATTACCCACACATCACACACACAAAAATTAAGCGCCACGCACGCACAAACATAACAAATGATAATAACAAAAAATATAAAATGAATGATAAATAACAATTTCATACCAAATCAACTAGCGTTGTTAAATAACAGCTATATCGAGATTCAAACAAATCGCAATACGCTATTCAATGTTGTCGATGGCAGACCACGGCGAAAGGCCAAAAAACCAACATACCGGTCTACATATGGCGCCGTGGCACCGGCATCCTTCACAAATTTTGCATATCAATTTTAAAAAAATCTGCACCGATATCTGCTGTGGGACCGCCATGGCCGATATTTGACACTGACATTATTTACTACAAAATATTATGAAATACCAGCGTAATAGCACTGTTGCATAGCGAAATTAGAACAAATTTCTATTTTCCGCAATCCACAATTGACAATACCAAAATCAACAAACAACATTAAACCATAACTCCAGCTCAGTTTTCACAAATTTTGCATATCGGTTTTCAAATTCGCCGTGGCACCACCTTGGCCAATATCTGACATCACTGACACTACTTGGTACAATTTTTTTGGTAAAATACCGGCGTCATAGCCCTTTTGCATAGCGGAATTAAACAAACTTCTATTTTCCGCAATTCGCAACTGACTTGCATAACGGAATAAAACAAACTTCTATTTTCCGCAATTCACAACTGACAACACTGAAATCAACAACAGCATTAATCCATTACTCCACAGCTCAATTATCAAACACAAATACACCAATTCCACCGTCACGTTGCACAGAGGAATTAGAACAAACCGCGGCAATTGACAACACTAAAATTAACAACAATATTAAGCATAACTCCACAAATCACACATCAAAATTTCACATAACTAGGGTTCCAAAACTAACCACAACATCGCCAGATTCAAGCCTCCTAGCATACTCCTCAGCAGCAATCATAGCAGCAGCACCTTTTCTCTGAAGAGCATCACGCTTAGCTTTCATGGATGCAGATTCATCAACCACATCACCACCACCACCACCACCGCTAACAGCAACAATTTCCGGCGGCGGCGGTGGCACCACTTTCGGCACCGCAACTTGAATCGTTCCACCATCTTCCTTCCGTGAATCACCGAGAAAATCACTCAGCAAATTCACCTCATCGAGAAAATCCTTCGTCGCGTTCTTCGTTCCGTTCAGAGAACGCGGAAACCCTAACGAACAGAAACAAATTCTTCGACTGAACCAAACAAAATGAAAATGAAAATAATAAGAGAAACAATATAAGATTCGAATAATTGAAATTGAAAAGAAGAGGGTAAAAGAAGAGAAAGAAAAGAGAGGGAAAGAAAAGATAAGAGTAAGAAAAAGAAGCATTACCATGTAATTGGACAAGCAACGTGAAATGCCATAAGTTGTTTTGAGATTTAGATTTCAATTTTTTTTTTGGTGTAGTTTAGGGGATCGTTGTTCCCTCTTCTTTTCTCTAAAATTATTAGTGCTAATATGTTTTATTTTTATTTTACATAATAGTTTATAAAAAGGAGAATTCAATTTTAATATATATGGGAATTAAAAAAAAAGGGGTAGAGATGAGAGAAAGTGCTGTAAGTAAGTATAAGGCGTCGAGATGAGGAAGGAAGAAATAGAAGTGAGAGAGAGGATTTTGTATTGTAACGCTTAACCAAACGGGCCTCTATTATTCGACCCGCTTTTCATATGGTTGAGGCCCATTACTAAATACTTTCTCTTTTTTTGTTTAGTGTTGGGGTGTGCCACTTTGCTTTATGAAAACAAGTGTATTTATCGGGTGTTGTCCGGATTAGACATATAATTAAGGATGATCAAAATTTTGTGTACACGGTATCAACCAAAAAAATTTACTACGGAGTGAAATAAATCATATTTTAAATACTCGTAAATTAATAGCTTCATATGCAAATGAAATTGACTCAATTTAGTAAAATTATTAACACATGTAGAATAAAATAAACATATTTTAAGTACCACTTCTCCCAGTGTACTTAAGTCATATTGCGTGATGTTATAGAACAACAAAGTCAGAAACATAAACCATTCACTTTCAAAACTTCTCAAATACGATTTTTCTCCTTCCAAGTGTGATTTTCATCATTCTTGCGTCAATCAAAGTCAATTTCTACCCCAAAATCAAGTAAGTTTTGATTATCCTATTGCATTGCCTTTTTTTGTTTAAATTTTTGTTGTTTTTATTTGTTGAGAAATTTAACATTTT
>Ga0315913_1010768_pt1 | contig 10465 bp, 1 predicted proteins | sample MpolsnodulesMG_FD_207736 | JGI IMG/M metagenome (GOLD analysis project Ga0315913, IMG submission 207736) | Medicago polymorpha root nodule microbial communities from Los Angeles, California, United States - small nodules | ecosystem: Host-associated > Plants > Roots > Nodule | place: USA... | reverse complement strand
AAAATGGATGTGATAAAATTTTGAAAAACTCATGATTATTTTTAGAACATTAATGTAGTGTTTCCATTATGTTTTGATATTTTTTTGGTTAAGTAACTTAGTGATTAGAGGTCACACATTTTAAATGTGGAGAAGTGGGGTGTCCAGTGTTCGAACCCCAACCCTTGCATATAATATGCAATATTCCTACCAACTGAGCTAAACTTACGAAGATCCATTATGTTTTGATTTAATATATAGAAAACATCATTAAATATTTGCACCATATTCCTTGGAGATTTTATGTTTATACATGCACAAAGCAAATGTTCTTTCTATTATTGTCATAGCTGCTCAAAAGACACCTGAACGTTTATGTAAACGGCTACTGTTTGGATTTAAACGCTGAGCCAGCCCCAGTTGTTTTTAAAAGTCCCTATGATTTATGTAAGAACAAAGCAAATAAGCAATGTTCTGTAAATTGAGTGTTAATTCTTCGAGTTTATCGAGTTTATATTAGGTACCAAAATCGTGTTAACTCGAAGGTAAACTCTGTTTCTAGTAAAATCAGAAGGTTTAACGAGTTTGACCGAGTTAACACTCGGTAAACTCATGTAAACTCGACTGAGTTTACCGAGTTTACCAAGTTTCACAAGTTTACATCTAAAAAAATATATAAAAAAAATTGGCCCTTTTTTTTTGGCCCATTTTTTTCAAAAGCCAATTCCTTTTCTACAAGCCCAAAGACTAAAACGTTAACCAAATAGTTACATTTACAGTAACACGTTGTTCTTGAAATGAAACGTTTCATTTTCTTTCTTCTCTGAGTTCTCAAACCTTAAACATGGAGCACATACCAGTTAGGGTTGCGATTCCGACGGTTGACATTTAGATTTTGACGCCAGTGAGTGCGACGTCGGTTAGGGTTGCAGTGGTTGTGTTTGTTGACCTTTTGAAGAAATTAACTAGTTTATTTTTTAGATAGTTTTATTAACAACTTTAGGTACTTGTGAAATTTGCTTTTTTGGATGGTTTTATGGATGGCTTAAACGTAGACACCTATGATACTTATGATTTTGTGCGTTAATTTTTGTATTTTAATGCTAAGTTGAGTATAACGTTTTATTATGGTAGTTTGGTATAATTTGCCTTTGTAATTAAGTCATATTTTGCACTATTGACCTATTTACAATATTATACTAGCTTATATATGTCATGCATATAATAAATTTATATAATTTTAATTTTAGGTAAACTTGTACGAGTTCTCGAGTCGAGTTTACCTAAACAAAACGAATTGAGATAAACTCTCGAGTTGCAAAACCTTGCAAATAAGTATGAAATAGAAAGCCTTGATTAGCAAATTACTAGGGTATCATTATCATCTTATTTATGGAACTGAGTTCTAAATAGAATTCAAAAGAACAAGGTACACTATAACTTGAGTCCCCTCAATAATGATTTTTGACAAATTCCACTCAATAATGATAGCATTGATATGTTGAATAAAGAGACAAAAAATAATTTGATACTAATTAAATAATTGGTGATATATCCATCTGACAAAAATAATGTCCTATGGGAATTGGAATGAAGCCCCATATTAATTAGTACTATCTAGCTACATGATCAGACTTCCTAGTAGGATTGTTTAAGTTTTAAATTTCTCTTTGAGAACATTAAGATACGTGGAAACACTTACTGGACATAGTTTGAACAATTGATCCAATAGCCAAGAGAAAGCAGACCATATCTGAGAGAACAAAATAGAGACTGCTTCTTTATTTCGGTGTTCGATTCCCCAAGCCAAGAAGAGAGTCATGACAACCGAATTGATAAGACTGTAAGAAAGCAACAAGAACAATAGTGGAATTCTCAGATGAAATATAGAATTGATGTAGGAACATTACTTTTCAAGTTCATTACTAATTAACATAGGTGATATTGTTATAGGCTAACTTAAAAGTAAAAGTTGTAAACATGACATTAGTTTCACATAATTAACGGAGAATTAGTCACTTTGGTCTCTGAATGAGAAATGAGTAATCACTTTAGTCCTTGAATGCATAGAAATTGCAAAACAGTCCTTAAATATAGACTTTGTTGGTCAATTTCAGGGACTAAAGTGACTAACGGAGTCTAGATTCAGGGACTAAATTGACTAACGGAGTCTGCATTCATGGAATAAATTGACTAACATAGTCTACATTCATGAACTATTTTACAATTTATCTGCATTCAAGGATTAAAGTGACGACTCATTTCCTATTCAGCGACTAATCTCCCCGTAATTAACTAAAAATACCTATAAGGCTATAACACACATACACATTACAAACAAAATGACGGGGCAAGCCAGTAACTATATAAGGTCTCCTATATATTTTACATTTTTTATGTGTTGTGATGCCCAACCAAAGGAATAGGGACAAATCCCAAATTGCTATACACAAAAATAACCACAATTATTAATCAATAAAAATTAATTTAACATATTTTCTATTTTGTGCATGGTATGTATACTAGTAAAAATGCCCAGTTAGAGCATTGGAAAATGGAATTGTTTAATAGTTTAATGAAAACAATTCTCTTAGGTTAATTACAACTAAATAATACAAATATTTAAGAGTACCCTACAATCTCAAAATAGCGGCACGTATCTTCAGTTTCCGTGTAAGTGGCATCCATGGTTTATTCGAAGTCATATATAAGAACCAAGACTGATAAAATAACCTGCAGTTTAGAAATTTGCAAAATTTCTGTATCAAATAACTTGTATTAAAGTTAAGATAAACCTTGATACATATTGTGTAAGGTCCTTGTATATTGTGTTTACATGATTGGTTTTGCAATCCAAAAATCTTAGCGGTGCAGCTTGTTGTCCGCTTGCTTTTCATTCATGTGTAATTTTCATATGAATATGATTATTTAATTGGTTTGGGGTTTCGTCGATTCTTCTAGGAGATTTGTTTGTTTTGCTTCAAAGATTTAATTTTGTTCTCCTTTGCGGAAAGGGTGAGGATGAAAGGTCTTTTGCTTGTTTGCCATTGGATTTTATGGGATTGATTTAGAAAGTTAGGAACAATCGTATTTTTGCCTTAACGTCAGTTTTGGTTGGAGAGGTGGTGGACTTGATCAAACGCTTGTAGTGGTGGTGGCTATTAGCTAAAAACAAGATGTTCTCTTGTTTATTTTACGAGTAACGTTCTTTCCATCTAAATTGAATTCTTAGATAATTCTCGTAGTAGGTTAGATGGGTAGAGTACTACTTGTACTTCATCTATTCCTATATGTCTAGTATTAATTATACATTGTTTTTACCAATGATTCAATAAATTAAAATTCATCCTCTTGCTGTTCAAGAAAACATTGAGGGCAAATTATTTAAGAATCATAAGAAAACATTGTGTATGAGTTACTTTGATATATAAGAAGATTAAAACAAACAACGGACAAAAAACAAACAAGACAAAACTGTTCATTTACAGAATAATAGAAAACGATGGCAGCAAGGAGATTAAAGAAAGACTACTCCTGTTGACAATTGATACACAAAATGCAAAAAAGTGTATATACTAATACAAAGATTACCGAAGGTCAAAGAACAAGATAATCACTTATTCATCCAAAACAAAATTAACAAACAAAGATTAATAAACACATTTCCTCTAAAAAAAAATTAATAGACACATATAGTAGAGACAGTACATACCTATTTCACTGATTTTCTACTTCTCTTTCTCTCCTATTCTTACCAATACTCCTCTATAAAAATTAAAAAAAATTACAGATTAGGGTAGAATTCAAAATATTTGTTATTTTTTTACAATTTTATCGTAATAGAAAAAATACCTACATCATCATTGATATCTTGGGTAAATAAAAAATATTGTATAAATTTTTAAAACCTGCCTTAAATATATCTCATTATATTTAAAAAACATTCAAATAAAATCTATCATAAATTAAAATGATTTAAATCAATCCAAATAAAATATTGTTTTTATTTATTTTCGTTTTAACAAATATTATAAAAATTACTTTTATATTATCCTAAAATTCAAATAATATGCCCCACATATTACTTTTATTATTTAAAAAAAAAATCAAGGATATGATTATATACGGAATTAGGTGTACGACATCTACTAATGCATAACTTTATTTCTTCCTGTCTCTTAATCTCACTCTTTCTCATTTGATTTTTATCTTACAAATGTATTAATATTTTTTTTGGTTAGCTAAAATATATAAAATAGCATAAAAAAAAAATTAAATTATTTCTTATCCAAAACTTCAACCGTCCCATGAATGTATTTTGTGTATTGTCTTCGAAAAGTGTTTTGTCGACAACCATACTTCATGGAATGTCATAGTCATCTCAAATCATTTCGACCATAAGCAGGACTCGTGTTTGGGGGGATTGCAAATTGTCATAGTCATCTCATATCACTTATCCCTTAAGCATGACTCGTGCTTAGGGGGCTGTGGACCGACACATTATGATAAGCCTCAAATCGACGCATTTAGGATATGGGTGCCACATGAGCAGCATGTGGACGCCCCAACTCTTAGCCTAATTATAACGGATATAACGGCTTATCTCCATATTTTCTCATACAAAAGCAACCTACAAGGCAGGAAAAATGGACGAGATAGAGCCCATGGCGGGAAACGAGATAAGGATAAACATCATAAAAGCGCCCCTCTTAATAGGAACAAACGAAATAGGCTCAGAATGCACTCCCTCAGGTTGTTACGATCAAAGGGGATCAAACGTACTATAAATACAGACCCCGAGATCAATCACAAGGCATCACTTTAACAAATCACTAAAATCCTAGAGTCTTAGCTTAGCATATCACATACAGGGTATCTACTATTGTACTTTCTGTAAATACACATCCATTAAACACCTTTGAGAGAGAACGAAATCGATAGAGAAATGTGATAGAAAGAAAGATAACAAGAAAATGAGATGTTGAATGTTGAAAAATTAGAGGTCTTCCAATATCATTATTGATTCTCTTAATTGACAAACTTCTTACCTAGTGCACTATAAGACTGAATAAACTCAACAAGCATATTTTTGGCCCTCATGCATACTTTCTGAATCGCTCATTGCTAGACTAATTCTAGTGGCTTAATTCTTTGAGCCATTAAAATAATTTAAAATTTTCTTTTTCATATTGTTTGATAAATGATAATCAAATGACGAGGCTTCTCGAAAAGGTTCAGCGGAAAAACTAATGGGAAGAGAAACAGAGTGAAGAAAAGGACATTAGAAAAGAGGAGAAAGGATGAAATTAAAAAGAATTTTTAATTTTTACAATTCGTAATCAAAAAGTACATGCATTTTTTGACAATTATTGTAAATCAAAAAACAGATAATAAATTTTTTAAAACTTGCCTTAAATATTTTTTATTATAATTTAACTGTCATTCAAATCAAATCCATCCTTAATTAAGAAGATTTAAATCAGCCAAAATAAAATCATATTTTTATTTAATTTCATTTTAAATCATCTTATTTTTTTTTTTTGTTACAATCATCCTAAATCAAAAGCTAAACTATTATTATTTTTAAAAAAGAACGGATTTGATTATATATGGGGGGGAGCCTTAACACTTGTCACGTGACCGAAAGGTCATAAATTTAAGTATGCGAGAGCTTTGCATACGAGGTTGTGGGTGTAAATTAATTCTCCTAAATCATTCGTCGGGTCTCTTTAATCACTTAGTTCAATCACTACCTTTATGATTTTGTTTCCCTCTTTCTCTAAATCTCACACTCTTACTCATTTGGTTTTTATCTTAAAAACATTGAACATTTTCTGGTGAACTAAAATACATTAAATATCATTAAAAGTTTCAATCTTCTTTTTATGCATTGTTTTTGTTTGATCTTCCTAGACTTGGACCTTGTCATTGTTTTCCATGAATCTATTGTGTATTGTCTTAACTGAAATTAACTCTTGGTGCGTTATAAGACTGAATTCATCAGCTATTTTATTTTTTAAAAGTTGGTGCATTATAGGACTAAATAAATTCATGGACTCTTTTTCTTTTTTTATCTCATGTATACTTTCCGAATGAGGTGTGATATTTGTACAACCCAAAATAGTTGTAAAATACCAAACAGTATGTAAGAAGCTGAATTTGTGCTTGCACGCAAAACGAGATGTAGAGAGAAAATAAGTAAAAAAATGAAAAAGTAGCGGGATGGTATAATTATATGGTGTCCCACAACTTTAAGGATGTCAAAATAACATTTCTCTTTCCGAATCCCTCACCACCAGACTAATCTTAGTGACTTGAGTGTTTGTGTTGGCGGTGGAAATGAAGTAAATGTGCGTCTGCAAAGAAGCTACAATTTGCGACTTCTCTTTTCCACGACAAATCTCTCTCGTGAGGCAGCGACAAATAAACGTATAACCAAACAAACACATACTTAAGTCATTGACCGATTAAAGTAAATCAACATTTTATCTTTCATATTGCTTCATAACCAAATGATGGGGTTTCTGGCAAATGTTACAAAAACAAAAGGCTAAATCGGTCACTTGGTCAGTTGATCCTCTAACTAATTTCTTGTTTTCATAACTCCTAAAATGTCTGATTCAGTCCCTCAAGTTTACCTCCATTTGTCAAAAAACCTATGTCTGTAAACTTTTACCCCAAATGTCTATGGTGGAAACACTTACAGACATAGTTAAGACAATTGATCCAATAGGCAAGAGAAAGCAAACCATATCTGAGAGAACAAAATAGAAACCGCTTCTTTATTTCAGTGTTTCCACCACAGACATTTGAGGTAAAAGTTAACAGACGTGGATTTTTGACAAACAGGGATGAACTTGAGGGGTCAAAAAGGACGTTTTAGGAGTTATGAGACCAAAATGAAAACAAGAAATTAGTTAGGGGACCAATTTAGTCAAAACTAAACTAACGGGAAGAGAAACAAAATGAAGAAAAGGACAAATAGAGAAGAGAAGAAAGTGATTTCAATCAAAGTAATTTCAGCGGAAACAATATACACGCATAAAAGTAATCAACACTCAGACTATCCCACAATCATTCCTGCTAGCAATGTTAATGGATCTTTAACCTTCACTGGCCACTATGTATGGCGATAAATGAAGACTCTTGGAGCTTGATTTTACAATTAATTACGCTCTCAAGAGCATTAAAATATACAACACACCAACATTATGGGATTTCAATCATGAATCACCACACACAACATTCGACCCGATTGATTTAATGACACAATATCTTGCAATTGAAAAACCTTAATCCCTTATCTTCTGGACTCCAACCCAGCGAGCATAATCCACCCACCTATTCATAGTATTCGTGTAACAAATAATGAGGACAGAACATGAAGCAAATATAGTAAAATATATAGATATAGGTTAAATCGATAATCTTACAATAGCGAGCCCAAGAAAGTGTTTCCGGTTCTAACAGCAAAGCAGATTGCACTTAACATGAGCTTGTTTTGGTGCAGCAAAGGATCTAAAATCCGTTGTTCGATGATTCCAGCTAGAATTTGATACCTGGTAGAGAACAGAGACAATTTAATTACAAAAAAGTTAATTTTGAAGCTTTTTTATATAGTTTATTATGCGTTATTGAGGTTGCAAAACCAAATTAATTTTGAAGTTTTTTATAGTAATTCGCAAGGTAAAATTACCTTAAGTTGCTAGATACTGCCATGTAAACCCCATAGGCAACACTCGTTGATAATACCGGTACTTCTTCAGCCTCGTCAGCAAAAGATTTATCAACCACCTTACGCGCATTAATCAATGCGTTTGTTACACCAGTACCAATCTGAAAAGGAAAGTCATACAGTCACCTCATAGGTGAATATACTACAAGTCTACAATTATATAACAATTATTACATGGCAAGATAGATATCAGACACTGAGTTAAGCATAAGCCTGCATTTTAGAGGAACAAGCAACACTTGACCTCAAAGGAAGATAATCTTAAAAACAAAATCACACCAAATTTATGTTCTCGGATCAATTGGATTCCAGCACTCATAGGGAAGTAGAGAAAGGAAGCTCGTTCATTTCCAAAGTAAGTAATGACAATGTTCCTATCTTCAGTTACCATGAAAACTGCTTAGTCTAATATCTTAGTTTAATTATAAATGTAATGAATATGCTATATCGATTCAATATTTTAATCTCATATACCAAAAGCAACAAAAAACAATAAGGTTAATGCAAACTGCATTACCCTACAGTCCGACTATATAGTTGTGAAGACGAGTGCAAAATATGGAATCCACGACTTTTTACATCTGGTACATTACAAGATATAGAAAGCAATGCAGCGGCATTTTTGAAAATCTATGCATTGTTTTTACATGGGTTGAAAGGTTAACTGATGTAATAGTGCATCTCGTATAAAAACAACACCAATTCCTTTGTTTTGAAGTTCATAAAAAGAGCAGACAAAAACAACATAATGGCATTGGTAAGGGTCTGGATTTAGTTCACTAAGAAATTAAAAGCTAGTGTATATGTTAGAATGTTAAATACCAGTGATGCACCAGTCCCAACTGCAAATAGCTTAGCTCCGTTCCGCTGCAGAAGAAATGATTATGAGTTAAAACATTCAAATTCAAATATATGATATAATAACTTAATTTCTTATATGCAATACATACCACAATAGCACCTATTCTCTGTATAAGTGAATAGGACGTTCCAGCCAAAGCCACCTGTTGAGTGTTGACCAAGTTAAGTACAATCACACAAAAACTTAATGCCAATATCTATCCAAGCATGAAAATGTAAAACAAACAAAAGCAGATTAAGAGTTCAGTTGTTAACCTGAAAAGCATTTTCAGGGCAGCCGAAGAAGAATTTAGCAATAAGTCCAGCACTGACGGAAGGTGGTGGTCGAAGAGAAACCGTCGGAGCAGGAAGCCACACAAGCATAAAATCTGCTACAATGGCCATTACCTATTAATAATTAAATTAAATAATAAAAAACTTGATTATTAAAAAGGATAATTTGGAAGGGACTTGCAATGAGACTCAAACAATATATAAACAAAAATATATAGCATACCACATCAGCGCAAACAAAATCAAGCTCTTTAGTAAAGTTTTCTTTTCGCTTCTCCAACTCCGCAGCAGTCTGAAATGTAAACGCAATATTCATTACAAATGGATGACCAAGAAAATTCTATAGTACAAAAGAAAAAAACCACGATTTTCTAGATGTGACAGGTTTGGTCCAGAACATAATGTATTGTATCAAAGACTTCAGTTGTTAAAGCCAGTTTGGATTAACTTGTAGCTGAATGGAGATTTCTATTAAAATAAGTGGTCCTTATAATTTAAATATGTTTATGATTGAATGGAGTTGTTGGTTAAAAAACTCAGATTTTTTATTTTTCTAATATTTCTTTTTCCAAAAGTACTTCTTTGGAGTTTTTATCTAAACTAGCTCTTTTTGCATGTGTTCAAACTTTCCTGTACCCATTAACAACTTCATTGTTACCAAAAAATATTTGTGAAATAATTTTTCTCTCTACCATCCTCTGTTTCCCGTTCAAGACCCAATAATATATTATACTATTGTTTAAAAACAAAAGTTCCTATTATAAAACAGAAGTTCCAATTATATATATTTTCAATAATTCAACCATATAAAAAAAAAACAAAATTTGTAAAGACTAATCTCTGCTGAAGAATCTGGATGGCCAGTTGGCCACCTTTAGTAGAGTCTCCCCTCCCAACCATGTTTTATCCATCCACAGGGTTCGAGCCCGATAGCTTAATTAAGGGATCCAAATTCAATTGCATTGGGAGTGGGACTAAGGTAATGTTGGTTAAGAGACAAAATTTGCCGCTATGTAAATAAGCATATGTTACTATCATCATTCATCAGGGTGGATTTAAAGGGCCAGACAATACTTATATTAAAATCTATTTTTACAAGATGTAGTATGTGACATTTTATTTTGCGGGAATATATGAAATGTTATATTTATTGTTTAGTTTGAAGGAAACCTAGCAATGAAAGTCACACACACACCAAGTGCTGAGAACAGGGAACTGCTGGTACGAACCCACGCCCCAGCTTATCAAATGTCCATTGAGCTAGTAACTCAGTTGTACTTACGGGACTGACTCATTATTATTTGTCATTTTACAATAACAATACCAATGGGGTTGGGTCTAGCAAAACAGACTAGACTCACGCATTTAGTGATCGACACACCTCGAATAAGATTCACTCCAACTAAGGTAACCTAGGGGAAACTAAATTAAGAATAACTAACACATTTATTGTAAAAACAAAGAACTAATGAACTAACAGTTATCTTTTGCTTCAAAAAAAAAACGGTTACCTTTTTCTCTTAATACATTTATTTACCATATTTCAGTTACCTAAGAGCTACACTAATTGGGATACTTAAATCAAAGAAGCTCATTAAAGTATAATAATTAGTATAC
>Ga0315913_1010765_pt1 | contig 10465 bp, 8 predicted proteins | sample MpolsnodulesMG_FD_207736 | JGI IMG/M metagenome (GOLD analysis project Ga0315913, IMG submission 207736) | Medicago polymorpha root nodule microbial communities from Los Angeles, California, United States - small nodules | ecosystem: Host-associated > Plants > Roots > Nodule | place: USA... | reverse complement strand
ACTTTAAAAAACCACAAAAAATCAAAGTAAAATATGATAAAAACATGTCAAATAACATAAATATATATATATATATATATATATAAATAGCACCAAAAAATTCTAAAAAACAAATAAAACTAATGCAAATTTTTTCTGAAAATATGAAGAAATTTTTTTTAAAAAATGAGCCTAGACAATGAAATTTTGGATTTTGAGGGGCGGAGTCCCGTATGAATTTCATTCTAAGAAAGTCTTGATCCTTTGATTTTTTTTTCTTCAAATTTTCTAAGAAAGTTCTTGAGCAATCTAATCAAGTAGCTCAAAAACCAGATTTTCGACTGAGACACGACGGAAACAACTAACAATGATCTAAAAAACACAAAGATGGAGGTTAGAATGATTAGTATGGTCCTTAAACTGACTATCAATGTTACAAGCATGCTCAGTATGTGTGCTGATACGATTCAAATTATATAATCCGAACTTGTTTACCTCGGATTGTATAATTCGAAAAGAGCAAGGAACCACTTTGTTTTTTGCAGTGTTCGGATTATAAAATTTGAATTGGCGAAGAATTCATTTTTCCACCCAAAACAGTAGGAAAACTCATTTCAAATTATAGAATTCGAAAATCTCATAGACATTTTCATAAAAAAAATAAAGAACGAGAGAATGTCATAAGATGAGAAAAGTAATAGTCTTCTAGTTATGGACTTTCAGTAAATATACGACTACTAAGACCCAAAATCTTGAGGCCTTGAGCCCCGACTTAGACGTCTTGTACCTTGGGTCAGCCATGTAACTTATAATTCAAATATATTCTAGTTTCTCTCTAAATTAAATTTCATATTTACCTCATTATCAACTTTCAGTCACTTTAAAATATCTCTAATCCTTTAAATAATACCCTTTAAATAAATGATGCAAAGACAAAAGAAATAGAAAAATAATTGTTATAAGCACCAAATAGTCAGTTGCATCCACTATGTTGCAGCATTTTGATGCGGTACTCTTTGAGATTACCAATCACACTGCAATTGCGAACTGATGTGGTTGCAGGCACTGTCGTAGTGCAGTGTTTTGGCCCTGTCACTTGATGCGGTCCACAAATTTAAAGCCTTGGTATCAAGTATGCATGACATACTATGCTAAAATATTATTGCTTCAATAGTGGGAAAGAAAGAAAGAAAGAAAAAAAAACTACAAAGTCTTACATGAAGTACATCTTGAATTATGATTCGTATATAAATGATGACTCCTTGATTTGCTATTTGATTCAATCACTATTGAATAGTAACTTAAAATGTGATGACATCAATATTTACAGTTTTGCATACTTCTTTAGCATATTGGCAGCTTCTTTTGCATAATCTGGAACAGGCATGTTGCTTTTAAGAGTTACTCTAGAATATGCTATCAACGATCTATTTTGTGAGTTTGAAGGATCGATCTTCCAGATTTTCACATCCCACACCTGCAACAAGATCAAAGTGTAAGATAACGATCATATGTGCCCAACACAATTCCAACCCCAAAAAATGTAAGCAAGTAAAATTTTCAACACAACATTCGGAGTAAACAATGAGATGACTCAAACAAACGATTATACTGAAGTCATTAATGAACTTCGGTTAAAGACAAATTGTTTAAGAGAACATAAGCACGAATCATGATTGGTAGAATCATTGGCCATGTTTTACTTACTTTAAAGTCGTACATGAGCTTCTTCCCTTGGAACCAAGTACCAAAATAAAAATGGCATGATATCTATTAAAATTACATAAACATCTTTGAGTATGTCTTATGTTCTGTTGTTATTATTATGCATCAAATCACCAATAAGACAATTTATATAAATGTTAACCATAACTAATTAGTGGCTGTCTTCAATTATTTAGTGTGCTTCACATAAAGATAAATCGTTTGAGAAAACTTGAGTACGAATTCTGATTTAAATAATTGGTCAGACTTTGAGAAAAATATAAAGAGGAGCATTCACCTGAATGGTTTTGGCAACACTTAAAGGGGTTGCTTCAGCATAGATCAAGTCACCAAGCATTGCTGATTTCAAATGATTGATGCTAAGTTGAATACCTGCAACCCTTTTATACCCACTAGCAACATGTGCTCCAATACTTGCAAGAGCTTCAGCTATCACTGCTGATACCCCTCCATGAAGCACACTAAAAGGCTGCATCATCCAAAATCAAATCACTCCTAATTACCTACTTTTTCTTGTTCATATAAATATGAAAAATTAATATAAAAATAATATGATTCAATAACTATGCAACAAACTCAAACACGAACACCAACAAAACATGTACACAGACACGTCAACGCTGATGATAATTTGAGAAAACAACATAATTTAATATAATGATATGTGTCAGTATTCTGTTGGTGTCGGACACGTTACATATTCCGTACATGATCATGTCATGTCTAATCCAAAGAGTATATGTGTTTAACTTTGCAGAAATTATATCAAATAATTGTTATAAGAATTAAGAGACAAAAAAACTATGCAAACAAAGGGTTTGACCTGACCTGGCAGCACTTTTCAGTGACTTGAAGATGGCCAGAAACTTTGTCTGATGACACATCTTGAAACTCAAACCCAAATGTATGAAGGGGTAAATCCAAATCAGCAGCTTTTGGTTTTGCCGATGATGATTGATGGTCCTCCATGATGATTTGGGGATTCTATTTTGTGACTATGATATCTCTTGTTGTAGTTGTACTTTGTTCAGAAAAAAGTCAAACATAAATACACGTGCAAAGTAAGTTTGAAGCTTTGTAAAGTGTGGTATGATTAATAATTGAGGAATCATTCAAAGTTGTTGACTAAAAGGGTAATTTAGGGATTAAAGGAAATCAAAAGTGATTAAGTATTTGGGGTTGGTGGGTGGATGTTTAGTGGAAAATGGAACCTTGAGAGGCATAAACAGTGTCTCGTGGTGGTACACAATTTTAGGGTTCATTTGCGAAAACAATTTCTAGTTTTTGATTCACTTGATTGAACTAATGAATTAAAAGAATTAAAGACCCAGGTTTAAATCGGTATAAGAAAAAATAATAACATAACAACTGATATTTAACATTTGTCATTAATAAAAAAAAACAGAACTTTGTAAATAAAATTTACACCAAATTATTAAAAATATTTATGAATATTTGCGATCAAATTTTTTATGCATATTTATCAAAACATGAGTGTTTATGTCATTTGCCTCATTATCAAAACATGAGCATTTATATCATTTGTCCCATATAAAAGCTGCACTGTAATCCCTGTGAGCTTAGCTCAGTTGATAAAGATATTGCATATTATATGCAGGGTTCGGAGTTCGAACCCCGGACACCCCACTTCTCCACATTTAATTGTGTGAGTTCTAGCCACTAGAGTATTTGACAAAAAAAAAAAAAAAACAGTGCACCCTGTACTCCAACTCCAAGCATGTATATAGAAAAATATAAAACATTTTGTCAAAGGTAATATGAATAAAATGAAGGGTTAAATGATGTGTATCCTGTCATTTGAACAAGTTTTGGTTTATGGTATTAAAAAAATTATAATTGGGATTACATCCTTGTAATTTGAAAATTCTTTGATTGAATCTTTAAATTACAAGGTTGGAATCCAAAAACAAATTAACAAGAGTAAACCAAAATTTGCCCAAATGACACGAGGTGAACACCATTTAACCTTAAAATAAAACTAGGGTTAACTCCTAGACTAACTCCCAACACTTTGGATTCATTTACCAAAATTTTGTAATCTCATAGCTAAAACAAACCCTACAAATAAAACTTCCATATTGATTTCATCTTGATAAAGAAGCCATAATCAGTTATAAAACTAAAAGGATCAAAGAATTTGAATTCATGTTGACACTCAAATTTTTCACAAACTGGCATACAGATCTCAAAATTCATCATGAAAATAAAAAATCATTTTTATGATCTAGAATATTTTGGACCTGAGAAACCAAATGGGAATGAGGACCATAACATATACAAGCCAATAAACCTCCATAAGTTAAGCAATGTACACCAAGCTGAAAAATATGCGTTGCTGTATGATCATTGTAATCTTGTTCTTCACGAAAACCAATGCTATTCACAGATTCATGTGTGTAACACATACCAGTTTTGATATCATGAGCCTGAACATCCAGTGAATTTTTTGTAGACATTATCCAGCCGAAATTGATAGGGTCCTTGCATGATTTCAAAAAATGGCAACCATAGACAAGGAAACTCCAAACATTACGAGTAATGTCTGAGACAGAATGAATGAACTCATTTGATACATTCTCAAAATCTTCACAACTGATTTGACCACTTAACATGCAGGCTCTAAAAGAATCCATTAATGACCACTTACAGCATTTAAATTTTGTGTCAGAAGCAAGGTTTGAAAGGACCAAATCAACATTAAGAAACTTACTCCATCCTGAACTTCTAGTAAGTGTTAACAAAGATTCACCAGCTCCTATCCAAAAATTAGCAACTGATGCAATAAGTGATGATTCAGAATTGAAAAGATGGTGAGCTGCACCTGCCAGTAACAAAAAATATGCAGCACTGGTCCTGCTCATAGCAAAAGCTTTCAATTGGTTTAAATCTATTTCAGAATCTCCAGATAATAAATCACTAACGCGGACTTTATATGCTGAAGCTAGTGTCGTATAGCAATTTAGAGAGAGGTGGTGAAGGGGATGCAGCGTGAACTGAGAATGTGATTTTCCTTCTAGCTGGTCGTCTACACCTTCAATGAGAATCTTCTCGAGCTTCTCACTACAAGATGCAGAATCGCCAACTGAAAGGTACTCTGAGATAACATCTTCAATGGAATCGGTCAATCTTCTATCAACCGTGTCTCTGAAGAACTTGTAATTGGAACGTAAACCAGATGAATCCCCACAGACAACAGATATTTCCTGAACAAACAATAATACAATATTAGTTTCACTTCTGGGCGAGTCACGAATTTTTATCAGAAAATTCATATTACATAGAGCATATATGGGGCAAACAAATCTGTTAGTTTGACAACTTCCATGAAATGTCTAACGAAAGGCTGGCCTAACTAAACTAGAATATCAATTTCAAAGTCTTACTTGCAATTTCTGATCCACGTACGTGAAGGGCAGAGAGTTACAACGTTTGCAGCAACAAATAAACCGATACTTAGACCATAGTTCCGATTGTCTCGATCGCTAAAAAGCCAAATACAAATTGAGACTAGAAGCTTAATAAAATATCAATAAAGAAATGAAGGAATTCAAAGAAGAGCTGAGAAAGAGGAGGAAAAATTCAGAAGAGACAAACCTTTGTGAGAAAAAAGAGTACAATTTCATCTAATTTATGAGGATACATTTATGTTTAAAATTTAGCAGATAACTATCCTTTTAATTGACAATTTCCTAAATTCATATATGGGCAGGCAGAGGATGTCATGAAATACAATGATAACAGGAAATTATATGTAATATATGCTACATATCGAGTGGATGGATAGATTTTGTATTGAAAGGAAATTATTGCTTTTCAAGATATATTCTTTCCAAGGAGATATGATACAACAAAGAAAGATAAACAGAAACTAATATCCATTGAAAAAGAGACACAGTGGTTTCTCAGTATGGTGCACAAATACATTAAAAAAATGTTTTCATGTCCAAAATTGAGACAAGTTACAGGATAGGCATGAACACACGAATTGTGACTCATACATCTCTGTAAGATACTAGCATCATTAATTTTGTCTACCATAATATACAGGATTCAAGCCAACCCGTACTTGTATAATAATGAAGGCGAACCTAAAAGTAATAGTGTAAGACAAAGCAGCGAAACCACAACTTCATTTATCACTGTCATTGCTCATTGGCCATTCCTACAACCTATGGACATTAATACACAGAGGACATAACATAGTCATTTACACTGTGAAGCTTCCCATTGTATGGCAACAGGGCTGTCCAAGACTCCAAGTCTAAACTCATGAAATTAAGTCAAAAAAATGTGGCATGGATATTTATATACACTGCATATATCATAAGAACATCATATGTTGTTATTACCACTCACCAAATTGATGGTTTATATTATATTTTAGTTTTGAAGAGAAAAATGAATTTATTTATCAGCATAATCCAACCACAAGATGTGCAAGTAATGACAAAAAGTTCATACAAAAACTGTATAAATGCAACAAATACCAAAACCAAAACCAAACCATTGCTCCTACACATAACCATGAACATCAGCATCCACTCCAGTGATATAGAAATCATCTAGCAGAACAAAACTAACCAAAATAGGATTCAAAGATACACATACAACCCACTAATTAATAGCATCACGAGCCAATTGATAAAAAAATTGATATACCATAATCCTAGGATTTAATAAAACCAACTCCAAAACTCACTTCAGCTAGTAAGTCTGATATACCATTGCAACATTCCATTTACTCACACTGTTGCTATTTCTGTTTACCACAGCATATAATTATTCCTTTGCTGCTTGATACTATCAGAATGTTAAAAAATTTAAAATTCAATGCATAAATTCAATTCATCTAGCATTTCCCATACTTTCTCCTCTTCCACTCGTACTTGTTTGTTTATCACTCTCTCAGTTCCAGTGCATGAAAAACTAATACGAATAACATAAATTTGATGCATACCTTTGGCTGCAAGAGGTCAGTATATGCTACAGTGACCTCTTCCCCCTTTTTAATTCTCTTGATACTCCTCACAATCAATTTTGGACCACAGATCACCCGTCCTTCTTTTTCATGCAAAAAAAAAATAATCATCTCAATTAATTAATTTTTACAAAACCAAAAATCTAAGCATATCATCAGATAGAACAAAAATGTGTAAACATTTAATTTGGTCCCTCGAATATTGATCTCTCTAATTTGGTCCTAAACTATAGACATATAATGAATAGTCCCTAAATTATTCTCAATTCATCAAGTTAGTCCACTGTTACTTTTCAAAATAGGAGAGTGGAAATTTAAAACTAGGGCCCTATTTGGATATACAGCTTATTGCACAAGCACATACCATGATAAGCACTTATGTATAAGCTATTTTTATAGCAAAAGATAAATAAAAGTTAATTTTTTTTCATGTAAGCTATAAACTATTTTCATAGGCTATCTTATGAAAATAAGCTCAAAATAGCTTATGAAGAATGTCATAAGCTGTGTATATAAGTTCTTGCAAACAGTCTCGTAAAACCTATGTCAACAGATAAACTCAAATAAGTCAATCTATGTAGGCCCTAACTTGATACATTAAGAAACTCTGCAACACACACTTTTTATTGAAGGTGTTTCCAATGTCTGACACCGACACAATACTAACACATGTCATTACACAAGATAAATTAATTTTCTCAAATTATTATCAGTGTGAACGTGTGAGTGTCGTGCTTCGCAAATATGAATTGTTTAATATAAAGTCCTAACCAATTATGTAGCAAATATAATTGTAATAAAAAAGAAACAAACCTTGTGCAAATTCACTACTGCTACCAAAAACACCACAATCTATCTGCAAAACACAAACAATTCACATCATGTTCGAAAATAACAGAAGCAAAAACTGCACAAAAAAATTAAAAAAATTACTTGTGGTTGTTTAGAATTTTGAGTGAATGGAGCTATGCGAAGTTTGGATTCTTGAGAAAGAAGAGAAGAAGAATTGGAGAAGGAGAATCGATAGCAAGCATTAGGGGAACAACTATGATTAATCCAAGAGAAAGCATGTTCAAAAACCGCAATCCCGAGTGCGTACCCTTCGTTATCATGCACCTCCACGGCGTTAGTTAGCACCGCACAGAGAGCAACCGTGGCCTCCTCCAGAGTTCCACCGCCGTTGCTGCAACCGTTTTGCTTTTCTATTGCAACGGCCATGGTAAATGCGCCGAGACGGACAGTTTCCGCCACCTTGTCGTTTAGAGATGTTAGTAAATGACGGTTGGTGAGTAAGTGATTGAGGCGAGTGGAACCATGGGAGTGGTGGTGGAGGAGGAGGCGGAGGGCGGTGCGGAGGAGGGAGGAGGTGGAGGAGGAAGGGAGGTGGTGTTCGGCGGAGGAGAGAGGGATTGAGGAATGGGAGGTGGAGCAGTGAGGGGAGCAGTAGTTAATGGGATTGGGAATGGGAGGTGGAGTTATGAGAGAGAAACATGAGGAGCAGTGAGTGTGGAGATGAGTGTTGTGGAGAGAGAAAGAGAGTGGAGTGAGTGGTGGTGTTATGTCTGTTGCTATGTCTATGTCTTCTGTGCTTCTCATCTCCATCTCCATTTCCATGGTGACGAGAGTTTGAAACCGTAGCTTATGGAAACAACTTGTAACTTTTTTTTAAGAGGAAAACAATTAATCATTGGGGGTCAATTCCACCGCACTGTTACGGAGATACCGTTTTAAGTCAGAGCAAAGTTCTGTATCGACTTGTCCACCGAAATTGACATTAGAAGAAATTGAACCTATACACACTTCAATCTCAAACCAACCACTAGGCTAACCCAAATGGGTAACAACATATAACTTATAAAACTAATTTTATCAAATCAAATCTATTATTGTGTGTTTTATTTGTGTAGCTACGAGAGGGTTTATTAACGAGGAAATTTGACGGGTGAATTAAATTGATTGAACGTTATAAAATTCAAAGACGTGAATTGATCGATTAGTGAAAATTTAAGGATGAGCAAATGTATTCACTCCAATGCGCCATTTTATGATTTTGAGGCGACGAAACTTGCGGGTAGAATCGAACCTACATTAAATGAAGTATTTCCTCATCTTTAAGTTAGGGAAGAAAATATTATTTTTGATCAATAAGAAAAGAAAAAGAAGAAAAAAAATTGTCTCAAAAATTATTAGGCTTAATTACACTTTTGGTCCTCACATTTTGACCGGCTCACAAAAATGGTCCAACCTCTTTTAAATCGAACAAAACCGTTCCTAAACTATATGTTTTTTTGCAGTTTTAGCCCTACCTCCTATTTTCAACTCCATAAACGCAGAGAAATGACAGTTTTAGATCTATCCCCTATGCTCAACCATGAAATAGACGAGGAATAAAGCATGTGGTTACCAGGAATCCACTTTATTCAACACACTAAGCAAAAAAACCATGATTTCTAAGATATGTTTCAAATTAGTTTTTTTTTTTTGTGAGTGTGCTGAATAGAGAAGATTCCTTTTCTCACATGCTTTATTCCTTGTTTATTTCATGGTTGAGCATAAGTGGTGGGTTTAAAACTGTCATTTCTCGCGTTTCTGGAGTTGAAAATAGGAGGTGGAACTAAAACTGCAAAAAATATGATAGTTTAGGATGGTTTTATTCAATTTAAAAGGAGCAGGACCATTTTCGTGAGTTGGTCAAAATGCGAGGACCAAGCCAAATTATTATTGAATGGTTATATAAATATCATTACTTTTACGAAAGAGAATGGAAACTGGTCTTTGTGCCAAATTGGGAATAAACGGTCAATCCAAGAAAAATACTACAACCGATGACCAGATAATCGTCCCCCAAGTGCCCATTGCAAGTGATATTCCCTCTCAATTGCAAGTACCTGAATTTTTGCCAAAATCATAAACTTAGAATCAATGTTACTTCAAATGCAATTACAATCACTAAGACCTTTCAATTTGAACAAATCTCCAACTCCCACCAAAATACACCCCCCTTTATCTTCACGCACCCTATGCTCCATTCGTGTCACAGCATCAGCCACCTCGCCGCCGCAGTCAATCTCAATCCACCTGACACCCAATTCACCGCCTTCGCTGTCGCAATTTACGACCACGTCGCCCATTTCGCCGCCCGGAAATGTAGGGTTTCGCCCCACCCCTGAATTGGGGCTTCTCTCTCATGTATTCGTTTTCTCCATGGTACAACACAAATTTCATATTTACCAAATTTTTATTTCTGGGTAGTGAATTTTATTTTATTTTATTTTCTTTTTCACAGTCAAATAAACGAAACCCAAATTTTGTGTTTCTTTTTTTGATTTTGCAGGTTTTTGGTTCATTATTCTCTGTGGCTTTAATTTCAATTCCAACGTTAATTGTAGGTTTTTGTGTTGCGAATTTCAATTGATTTGTTGATCTAATCTTCTACTAATTGTTGTTTCTGTTTGTTTGCAAAGGCTTTTGCAAGATTAGGAAACTCAGTGAAGAAATTGTCTAAGGTTGTTTCGGAAGAGGTACCTGGAACTTTATCTTCACTCAAACTTTCTAGTTTGGAGCTCAATGATTTGACACAGCAATTAAGCAGTCTGAGGTAACACATCATTCATTATTTTTCACTTTATATTATGTTCTTCAATTATGGTTCTTTATCACCAACATTTTATATTGATGGTGTGTCCGCAACTAGTGTCCAACACGCAACACATGTTGTTACAATCAGTTATGTCTATTTTTTAAAAAATATTATTTTATGTG
>Ga0315913_1010764_pt1 | contig 10465 bp, 4 predicted proteins | sample MpolsnodulesMG_FD_207736 | JGI IMG/M metagenome (GOLD analysis project Ga0315913, IMG submission 207736) | Medicago polymorpha root nodule microbial communities from Los Angeles, California, United States - small nodules | ecosystem: Host-associated > Plants > Roots > Nodule | place: USA... | reverse complement strand
TGCACCTCGAGAGAGGCTTTGATACGCTAAAGAGAAACTTGTCTTAAGAAAGTAGGTCCAATATAAAGTCATGGTTTATGGTTTGTTTGTGAAGGATTCGTTGTTATGATGAACCAATAATCCCAAGACACCTTTTTATTATTTATTTTATTTTATTTCAAAACAAAAACTAAACCTTTTTACTCTTAAAACTTTCATTCTAATCATTGTTAAAAGTTAATTAAATTCATAACTCCCTGTCGGAACAATACTCTATTTTTACTACTTCGGTAAAACCGTACACTTGCGGTTTTGCTCATCACACGACAGTTTGAGGGACGCCACTCTAAAGGAGTGGCGAAGACCGTCACTAAGCACCGTGTTGAAAGCCATTTTGACTTGGAGCTTCGGGCAGCTGTTATTCACGATGTGGTTGATGCCATCCCGGAGGGTATGAAAGAGACTAAGTCAAGAGTTATATTGCAGCATTTGAGTGAAGCATGGCGATGCTGGAAGGCAAATATTCCTTGGAAGGTTCCTGGTATGGCTGTTCCAATAGAGAATATGATCCTTCGATATGTGAAATCAAAAGCAGATTGGTGGACAAATGTTACCCATTATAATCGTGAGCGTATAAGAAGAGGAGCAACTGTTGATAAGACTGTTTGTCGCAAGAATCTTGGAAGAATGACTCGTCTTTGGCTGATGGCAGAGCAGGAGCGCCAGTGCAATTATTCGAAAGATGGCCCATATGTTACTCCTGAAGATGGTGTTACTATTTATACAACTATAGTCCATTGGTTAGAATCTCGGAAGTTCTCCCATATTCCATTTCCACCTCTATCATACAAGCATGATACAAAGCTGCTTATCCTTGCACTTGAGAGGTTGAAGGAATCCTACAGCGGTTCAGCAAGATTAAATCAATTTCAAAGAGAAGAGTTGGGGCTGATTGAACAAGCTTATGACAATCCACACGAGGCATTATCACGAATCAAACGACACCTCCTCACCCAACGTGCATTCAAAGAAGTTGGAATAGAGTTTATGGATTTATATGGTTACTTGATTCCGGTTTACGAAATAGAGCCTCTGGAGAAAATTACAGATGCATATCTTGATCAATTTCTGTGGTATGAAAGCGACAAACGTCATCTATTTCCCAACTGGATCAAGCCAGCAGATTCAGAGCCACCACCTCTTTTAGTTTACAAATGGTGTCAAGGTATAAATAATTTGGAAGGCATCTGGGACACCAGTGATGGTCACTGCGTTGTGATGTTGCAGACCAAGTTTGAGAAGTTTTTCGAGAAGATTGATATACTAATGTTAAACAGGCTTCTCCGTTTGGTTCTAGACCACAACATTGCTGATTATATCACTGCAAAAAACAATGTTGTGTTGTCATACAAGGATATGAGCCACACGAATAAATATGGTCTTATACGTGGACTACAGTTTGCCTCCTTTGTTGCTCAGTATTATGGCCTGATATTGGATCTCTTGCTTCTTGGATTGACTCGAGCGAGAGAGATTGTTGGTCCGCCGCAGATGCCTAACGAGTTCATTACTTATTGGGACACCAAATTTGAGACCAGGCATCCAATTAGGCTGTATTCCCGGTACATAGATAAAGTTTACGTGTTATTTCGTTTCACACATGAGGAGGCTCGGGATCTCATTCAGAAATATCTCACTGAACATCCTGATCCTAACAATGAGAACATGGTGGGGTACAATAATAAGAAGTGCTGGTCAAGAGATGCAAGAATGAGGCTCATGAAGCATGATGTCAATCTTGGGAGGAGTGTCTTTTGGGATATGAAAAACCATCTTCCTCAAAGCATCACAACACTGGAATGGGAAAACAGCTTCGTTTCTGTTTACAGCAAAGATAATCCAAACTTGCTTTTTAGCATGTGTGGATTTGAAGTGAGGATACTTCCTAAAATTAGAACGACTCAAGAAGCATTCGGTAACACAAGAGATGGTGTTTGGAATCTCCAGAATGAACAAACCAAAGAAAGGACAGCTACTGCTTTCTTAAGAGTTGATGATGAACAGATTAAAATGTTTGAGAATCGTGTGAGGCAGATTCTTATGTCTTCGGGTTCTACTACGTTCACAAAAATTGTCAATAAGTGGAATACAGCTTTAATAGGACTCATGACTTACTTCCGAGAGGCAACTGTACATACTCAAGAGTTGTTGGATTTGCTTGTCAAATGTGAAAATAAAATTCAGACTCGTATCAAGATAGGACTCAACTCAAAGATGCCTAGCAGATTTCCGCCTGTCATTTTCTACTCGCCCAAGGAAGTTGGAGGACTTGGAATGTTGTCTATGGGTCACATTTTGATTCCACAAAGTAATATACGGCACAATCAGCAGACAGATGTTGGTGTAACCCACTTCAGAAGTGGGATGAGTCATGAGGAGGGTCAGTTGATTCCCAGCCTTCATCGCTATATACAGCCCTGGGAAAGGGAGTTCAATGATTCACAACGCGTCTAGGCTGAATATGCAGTGAAAAGGCAGGTAGCACAAGCACAGAATAGGCACTTGACCCTTGAGGATTTGGAAGACTCATGGGACCTAGGGATTCCACGTATTAACACTTTGTTTCAGAAGGATAGACACACTTTGGCTTATGATAAAGGATGGAGGGTACGTTTAGACTTCAAGCAGTATCAAGTTTTAAAACAAAATCCCTTCTGGTGGACACACCAGAGGCACGATGGGAAGTTGTGGAACTTGAATAATTACCGAACTGATGTTATTCAAGCTCTTGGAGGAATTGAAGGAATTCTTGAACACACTTTATTCAAAGGAACATATTTTCCAACTTGGGAAGGTCTCTTCTGGGAAAAAGCATCAGGTTTTGAGGAATCTATGAAGTATAAGAAGCTCACCAATGCACAAAGATCTGGTCTCAACCAGATACCCAACCGTAGATTTACGCTTTGGTGGTCACCAACCATTAACCAAGCCAATGTTTATGTTGGTTTCCAGGTGCAGCTAGATCTGACTGGTATTTTCATGCATGGGAAAATTCCAACTTTGAAGATATCTCTTATTCAGATATTCAGAGCTCACTTGTGGCAGAAGATCCATGAGAGTGTTGTCATGGATCTTTGTCAGGTATTGGATCAAGAGTTGGACGCTTTGGAGATTGAAACTGTCCAGAAGGAAACAATCCATCCTAGGAAGAGTTACAAAATGAACAGTTCTTGTGCAGACATCCTTCTCTTTGCTGCCCACAAATGGCCAATGTCAAAGCCTAGTCTTGTAGCTGAATCTAAGGATGTTTTTGATCAGAAGGCAAGCAATAAGTATTGGATTGATGTTCAGCTTCGATGGGGTGATTATGATTCTCACGATATTGAGCGTTACACCAGGGCCAAATTTATGGATTACACAACAGATAATATGTCTATATACCCATCTCCTACTGGGGTTATGATTGGCCTTGATTTGGCATATAACTTGCATTCTGCATTTGGGAACTGGTTCCCTGGATCAAAGCCACTACTTCAGCAGGCCATGAATAAGATTATGAAGTCAAATCCTGCATTGTATGTTTTGAGGGAACGAATCAGGAAAGGTCTGCAGTTGTACTCTTCTGAGCCCACTGAACCATATTTGTCTTCCCAAAACTATGGAGAGATATTCAACAACCAAATCAAATGGTTTGTTGATGACACTAATGTGTATCGCGTTACAATTCATAAGACTTTTGAAGGAAATCTTACAACAAAACCCATCAATGGTGCCATTTTTATCTTCAATCCAAGGACTGGGCAGTTGTTTCTTAAGGTTATCCATACGAGTGTATGGGCCGGTCAGAAGCGTCTCGGCCAACTGGCGAAGTGGAAAACAGCAGAAGAAGTTGCTGCTCTTGTAAGGTCTTTGCCTGTAGAAGAAGAGCCAAAGCAAATTATTGTTACCCGTAAAGGAATGTTGGACCCGTTGGAGGTTCACTTGTTGGATTTCCCCAATATTGTTATCAAAGGAAGTGAGCTGCAACTTCCTTTCCAAGCATGCTTGAAAATTGAGAAATTTGGGGATCTTATTTTGAAGGCCACAGAACCACAAATGGTTTTGTTCAACATTTACGACGACTGGCTGAAGAGCATTTCCTCATACACTGCATTCTCCAGGCTGATTCTTATTCTGCGTGCACTTCATGTGAATAATGAAAAGGCAAAGATGTTACTGAGGCCTGACATAACTGTTGTCACTGAACCTCATCACATCTGGCCTTCTCTAAGTGATGACCAGTGGATGAAGGTGGAGGTTGCATTAAGAGATCTTATACTTTCTGATTATGCAAAGAAAAACAATGTGAATACTTCAGCTTTGACCCAGTCTGAGATTCGTGATATTATACTTGGAGCTGAGATTACTCCCCCTTCACAACAGCGGCAACAGATTGCAGAGATTGAAAAACAGGCACGCGAAGCAAATCAGGTGACAGCTGTAACAACACAGACTACAAATGTTCACGGTGAAGGACTGATTGTAACCACCACTAGTCCCTATGAGCAAGCTGCTTTTGGTTCGAAGACTGATTGGCGTGTCAGAGCAATATCAGCCACAAATTTATACCTTCGAGTAAACCATATATATGTGAATTCGGAGGACATAAAGGTTGGCATTATTTTTCTTCATTTCTTTAAATCTTGTTAATTGTTTTTATACTCATTAAGTCACAACTCCTATCATGTTTTAACTTTGAATTTTGCGGTGCAGGAAACGGGCTTTACTTATATCATGCCAAAGAACATTTTGAAAAAGTTTATATGCATAGCAGATCTTCGAACACAGATTTCTGGGTATTTGTATGGTATAAGTCCTCCTGACAATCTTCAGGTTAAGGAAATCCGGTGCATTGTGATGCCACCACAGTGGGGGACTCATCAACAAGTCCATCTCCCATCAGATCTGCCAGAACATGATTTCTTGAATGATTTGGAGCCTTTGGGATGGATGCATACTCAACCAAATGAAGTTCCGCAGTTGTCGCCTCAGGTTGGATTACTTTAGTTTCAATTGCAACTTTTTTTTTGTTGCTTTTTTTCAAGGAAATATATTAATGAATAGTGGTAACATTGTCTAACCTGAGAAATTATCATTGCAGGATCTCACTTCACATGCTAAGGTCCTAGAGAACAATAAACAATGGGATGGGGAGAAGTGTATTATCTTGACTTGCAGTTTTACTCCGGGTTCTTGTTCTTTAACTGCATATAAACTAACTCCATCTGGTTATGAATGGGGACGTATTAACAAGGATACAGGAAGCAACCCACATGGTTATCTTCCCACTCATTATGAGAAGGTTCAGATGCTCCTCAGTGATCGCTTCATTGGTTTCTACATGGTAAGCTTTACTGCTTCCTGAAGTTTTCCTGCTATTATTTCTTCGCATATTTTTTATTTTATGTTTTATTTCTTCGCATATGATTGAATGACGGAAATATAATTATATTAAATTTATCATATTATCAACTAATGGTTATATTTCTTATTGTAATTACAGTCTTGTTATTATTGTCATTATTATTTTACTGAATGTTTCGATGTTTTTTTTTGTCACAATTTCCTAGGTTCCTGATAATGGTCCATGGAATTACAACTTTATGGGAGTGAGGCACGCATCAGGCATGAAGTATGGAATGAAGCTTGGGACCCCTAGGGAGTATTACCATGAAGATCATAGACCAACCCATTTCTTAGAGTTCAGCAATATGGAGGAAGGGGAGACAATCGCCGAGGGAGATCGAGAGGATACATTCTCTTAGAGTGTGTTTGAGTTGGAGATTGTAACAAGGTAAAATACTTTTGAGGGATTTAAAATGATTTGTCTTAGTTGTAGCACTATTTCTTCAAACACTATCAAGTTGTATGTTGTAGCATTGCTATATTGAACACTGTTCTGGAAATTTCAACATGTTCTATAATTTCTTTTTGAATTTTTGTTGGTTGATTCTGTTTGTGCAGAGATCAAAGCTTTGAAGCTTTATTAACTACTTAGTGAAGGTCATTGATGAGGTTACCTCTAATTTCTCAATTACTGGTATTTTTGTGAATTGGTTTTGTGCTCTGATATTTAGTAGGTGAAATTGCCACTGCTTATGTTCAGTTTCAAAGATTGATTGATAAACTCAGTCAAACATAGCTCTACTAATGGAAGGTATAATTTTCATTTTCTCTTCAAGTGCCTGTGTGTGAAGTTTCACCTGTAGAACAAGTTAGAAAAAACGAGTACTTTTTGAATCAAAACATTGTATTTCCAGCCTTAAAACCTGTTAAACTTGCTTGCGAAGTCTTCGTATGCTTGCTGGAATAGAATATCTTGATATATGTTAACTAGCTATATGTTTTTTTAGACTCTTTTTTAGTAAGTTTTATTTGCATATATGTAAATCAAAGTTTATCTGGTTTATCTAGCGGTTCTTATCCAAACACTAAATTGATAGGGGGTTGCAAATTACTATTTTTCCAGTTTTCTTGTTAAAACCTATACAGAGTTTCTTCCTTTTGTTTGTTTTATAGATCCACTTAAATGAATTCTATCTCGGGTTATTGACTCCACTCATGTACATGTTGAGAGTTTGAACCTCAGTCCCCATAACTCATTTTCAACAATTTTAAATTTGATATTCAATTATCTGCACGAGTCAAAATCTTTATCTCTTGTGGGTTTTCAATTTATCACTTGTTGTTGTTTCCATGACTTGCTGAATGTAGTAGTCCTTATTTTGTAGTATATAGTTTCCTTGTTTATTAGTTGTGACAAGATAGAAGCATATGGAGCTATATTGTCTGGTCAAAGCTAGGCAGTGATAAAGTTGTGCTTCTTGACAACTAATGGCAGGTTGGGTGGGATGATAAAATCGTCCTCCCAAATTATCAGTTGCTTCTGCCCATTGGTTTAGAACCCAATGTTGCAAAAGTTAGACTCAACAGTAAAGGGAAACTTGGAAGAAATGTATGCTTATGCATTAGTATTGTTTCCTTTATTGCTGAGATTTGATTATATGTAACAAAATCTGCATGAGTATCAGTTATAATTGAATTTGATATCTGACCAGATGCTAGGATAATAGCTAAGTTTTTTTTTTGTTTTGAAAAAGGATAATAACCAAGTTATAATTACTCAAGTTCCTTCATAGTCAATGTGCTTAAGGCATCACGCATCAACTGCTTAAGTATATGATGATAGTTATGGGCAATAGTTAGATTATGTTAGTTATGGGAAATAGTTAGATTAACACGGAGAACTTCATTGTAACCAAGTGAATTATATTTGTATGGAAACTATATATATTCATAGTCTATCAATCTAAAATAATGGTATGGAATAGTTAGTGGCATGTGAAACATAGGATATTTTGTTTGATATTGTTGACGAAGATGAAGGTAGTGGCATGTGAAACATGTGACTGTTATCTTCCTCTCCAGTGTTTCCAAGGAACATTTTGTTTCCATGATCATACTCCATGATAATAATTATTACAGCCAGTAATTTATTCAGCTAAATATGCCTTTGTTGTTGAATATGTCAAGCTTGTTTAATGAATGAATTGGTCTAGTTAGAAGTTAGGACTGCCTTTTCTGTTTTTTTTTTTTTTTTTTTTACAAGTCCATGGTTTCAGCCTTGTTATAACTTAGAAGAAGCCTTTCACCCATGGTTCAGATTTATTCAGACTGGTTTCAATGGTTTAGAATTGTGCAGTATCTGTGTAGAGATTCCTTTATTTTGGTTAACAAATCTGGATATAGGTTGTCGTTTGTGTTACTTACACTCCTCACTTGGATAGTAGGTATGTATGTATCTATTTTTTGTATACATTTGGATTATTGTTGCGCATAAAATAACATTTTCCATTTCTAATATTTTAGCATGGTTGGGATGATTGTTTTGGAGATTGATTCATCTAGTTAGCGACTAACTGGTTTTGTATATCTCTGTGATGTAGTGGTGAAGATGTTTGATTACGGCTGGATCCTTGTGCAGCTGGGATAGTCTATATCAGATTAACTTTCAGTGGGGCGTTGGATTCGGCGGCTGTTTTTGGTAACAATGAGCTAGAATTATCACACACTGTAATTTTGTTTGTACTAAATTTACAGGTTTTGCTCAGCTAGAACTTGAATTACATAGTCACTGCACATTGAGAATGTCTCAACTATTGTTACACTGAACTGTTAGCAATACTTGTTGGCAAATGGTTGAGAAATAAATTTCTGAGCTAGTTTTGTTTTTTAAGTAATCAATGTACAACTCCTCCAAAAGTAATCGTGTACAATGAATTCTTTATTTCGCATGAATGGTCTCTATTCCACTAAACAGGAATGACAGAACTCACAAGTGCTAAGGGTTTGAGTGCTAAACTCACCTTTCATATAGGATCACGATTCATATTTCTACACGTACAAAAGGATCATAATTTAACCAATGAATCTGTTTTTTTTGCATAAACAAATTTAAAGACAATTTTTTTACATTTAGTTGAGGATAATAGATAATTGCAAAAAATCAGTAAAAAAGCTTAAAATGAACGATATAATCACTGTTTATTGTAATTTTTACTTACCAGAAACTCTAAATCAAAACATTTGAGGATAAGTATTGATATTTGCGAGTGAGCTTGGTCTTACTAACTTCATCCCTGAAAATTGATTCAAACTATATGCTCTTTTTATTCAACATCGCATCATTATTGCCATCATTTGGCATTTGGGTTGTTGAGAGAGTCACACCTTAATTAGTATGCAAACAAATGTTAACAGACACTAATAACATAAAATAATATATTTGTGGAGACTAAAATCATACTTAAAACTTTTTTCTATTACATTTCTCACGTAGTTATCATTTACACCACATATCATTCAATCAGTACATATAACTCAATATCATGGAGAATCTAAATTTCCTTTTCAATTTTCTTTAGAATCACTACTCAAGGACATAAATTATCATTGTGTTGGTGTGGATTCTTCCCTTTTCAACTTTGCTCTTTTTCTACAATATGATGCCTCATTTAGTCACTCATCTAATTTATCTCATCACTATGATCTAATTATGTTGTCTCGTGTACGCAAGCCCGACTAACTCCTACAATAGTCTCCGAACGTGTAGCCGAATGGTATGAAAAAGGTTCAAAGTTCGATTTCTACGGTAATAAATTTTTTCCTCCTCCTAACAAAATTTACTACTAACATTTGCCTATAAAAGAAAAATAAAAACTAACTCCTACAATATGACCATGGTGAAAATTACTACTTCCCCTGAATATGTAGCATGTATGCATCAATTCAACTAATGTACATCATCACTTGTGTGTATTAGACTCCAATATCATATACATATCACCATGTGCATTCAATTTATAAAGGAATTTCACTTTATCTAGACTAGTGCTCAACCGTTATCAATGTTTGTGGTATGTCTTGTTGTTTTTTGGACTCATGATGCTCAACAAAATCTTCATTATGGTGTTCTTCTTCGCTGCCGCCACCAAATTCATCTCCCATCTCCACAACTGTGCCAAATTGAACGCGACGCTCTCCACCGCCACCACCAACAGGGGAATGAGAAGGGGATTTTGTACCACGAGGGCTTCTAACAGCAGTAGCAGCTGTTTGTGGAGATTTTGGTGTCCAAATTGCACCAGTATTACCATAATTGTTTGTATCGTGGTCATCAAATTGAACATTAATAGGTCTAATGCATCTATATATCAAGATGAGAAACCAAGATAGCCATGGAATTGCAACCAATGCCATGCCTGCAAAGAGATACCATGGTACAGATTCAGAATCTGGTAGGAATATGAACATGCAAAGGAAAATTCCTCCTCCAATTGTGCATGCAAAGAAAAAACAAGAGATGACGTATATTCTAACATCTCCTTTTCTATCCCCCATTGAAGAGGAAGATCAATAATAAGGGTAACAATTTTTTTCTATATTAATTGTTTTATTTTGTTGGAGGATTTTGCAGAAGGTGAATGCATGGTTGTTTGTTAAGAACCAAAGATTAGAAAGTTTCTAAGAAGGGGACACATTGAAGCGATGAAATCGGGAGATAGTTTGTTGCTCAAGCAAATATGACGTTTGAGATTGTCTATATTTTATTTTATATATATACAATTAAATAAAATGAATAGGCTCAAAAAATTTATGTGCACAGTGGATTCTAGGGTGAGGGTCCAATTAAGTCCCTCACCGGTGAAGCACCAAAAAATTACCATTAGATCTAATTAATGATCTAGATCTCTTAGAAATAAAAGTGAGAACATTTATACATTTGCACATACAATCTTACCCTTATCTCTCTTTCTTATGTACATTCTCTTAAACTCCCATAAATCTGCAAAATATACTTGCAGAAAAGCAAAACAATGTGTAATGTTTCCAATCACAATTTCCTTCAACAAAATCTAAAATGTCTCACACGGTTAGAAAATCCAAA
>Ga0315913_1010761_pt1 | contig 10467 bp, 8 predicted proteins | sample MpolsnodulesMG_FD_207736 | JGI IMG/M metagenome (GOLD analysis project Ga0315913, IMG submission 207736) | Medicago polymorpha root nodule microbial communities from Los Angeles, California, United States - small nodules | ecosystem: Host-associated > Plants > Roots > Nodule | place: USA... | reverse complement strand
TTTATCCACTGCACATAGACTCTGAACTCACTCAGACTCTGAACTACTTCAGACTCTGAACCTGAGGACAGTTATCTAGAACGTAAAAGAAGAAGTTTCCAAAAACACAATTCAACCCCCCCTTCTCGTGGGTTTTTCTCACCTTCAATTTGGGCACTAAGATTGAAGTTCTCAAAATCCTTCAACTAAGCTGCAAAGCATATATTGCTCACTGCCCCTTCGAACGACCAACAGATTCTATGGTGCGAACGACCACTAGACATCCCGCATGACCATTCGAACATCCATATGACAACAGATGGTTTCCTGACAATGTACGATCAAAGAACATGTAAATGCTTAGTTTTGGTTAGAAAAAAGTTCCGTAAATTACCGATGACGGGTTGAAATCGCCGGGAATGGATTCTCCGTGTTCAATGTTATGAGAGAAAATGTTGTTTAAAAATGGGGATATGGAGATTGAAGGTAGATGTTAAAAACATCACTTACTCATGTTTATAACTTTATTTCAACATGAGAGGATCCACTCTTGAAAACAAAAATTCTAACATGTTATGGTTCTAAACAGGAAACCGCGTGCAGACAAAATGAGAATGTGAAATGAATCTCATTTCATCAGACGCATAAGATTATAAGTCATATGAATAAAGGAAATACTAATTCATGAGATACATTATTGAGAAGTCGTGAACCTGTTTGTAACTTCATGCTTGGAAATACAAAACAAAAACTGAGTTATGAAACAAAATTCACCATTTCCATTTGCCAGATCATACCCTCAAGTTCATACATATAATGTTTTCACAACAGATTTTTATCTTTATTTTTTTCAATTTTTAATCTTTGGAACTATATATGATCTATGATATAAGATGAAGTTTGTATCTAATTTGACCTGTTGGACGAAAGCAACACATTTACATTAACCGTATTCATAGTCCCTAAGAAATGACAAGTTACATATATTTAGAAATATATTACTTTGGGATAATAATCAATTTCTTTTCCAAAAGATCTTTCACAAAGATTACGATTAAAAGCATTTATGTTTTCAATGTATAAGAATCTTACTTGTAAGAACATTCATCTAGGATTCGACGCAATTTATTAGACGTTGTGTGAAAGTCGCCAATTACTTCCACTACACCCGGATTGAAGGAATATAGTCGGATGCCCTGAGAGATGAATTCCTAAACTTTTATCAGAACTGATTGCTTATGATGACTTTGAAGAATCCTTATGTTATAGCTGCAACAGAAAAAATTGACATTGATGAACAGACAGAAAGCTTCGATATGACCTGCCTAAGGTATCATGTTTCAATTGCAATCACATTTTATACTTCACAAAAAAGTTAAATCTGAATCATAACTAATTAGATTAATAGAGGTTCATGAAACGTATATAATTACTAAAAGTAAGCTTTATGTGTAAAATGTTTTCATTTATAATTCCTAAAATTTCTCAGTCAAGAGGGAAAAAAATCTCCCACACTGACATAGAGGACAATGGACTCGACACTGTTTCGTAAACACCAATAGTAATTTGAGAAAATAACATATTTGAATGTAATAAAATGTATCAGTGATGGATGCAAACACATGTCAGAGACTAAACACGTCTCGATCATTTGAAAAACTTCTGCAAATAGAAACAATTAATCAGTTTATTATTATGATGATGATGTACCTGGACCAAGGAATTTAGCCTTGGTGTTACTTTTCTTTTGTTTCAGTAAGCACCAAGTTCCGCATTCCTGACAATAAAGCTGCTAGATGTTGCTGATGCAAAATTTCTGTCTCTGAAAGTCCAACTTCCACCAATCTTTGCTTTTTCACCGAAGGCTCAAATTGTGATAAAGAAGTATTGCTATATTTTCTATAAGGATTAGTGAATATCACATTCTCCTCCGTGTTGCTTTTTTCCTTCAACACGTGGATTCCCATTTGTACACTCCTTAATATTTGAATCTCATCCTCTCTAAAAGCATCCACCATCGTGTAACTAACCTCATCCACAATCAGCTTTACATGAATCCATTCATTTTTTAGAGGTCCTTTGTCCATTTCCAACTCGAATTTAATCTGTTCTTCCAATTTCAGATGAAACAAAAATGCATGTTCCATGTCCAAATTCGCCATCATACCAGAACCACACAGTAAATAATTAATATCTTCCAATTTATATCCATTGACAAACAAATTGATTCTTGAAACCTGCATAGATCTCGGAAAAAGTAGAATCGAAGTTATAGAAGGGATGTTTTTACGAAACCAGAAAGAAATAGTGTCTCCCTTGGTTTGGTGCTCGAACCAATCTGGGATCCCCTCTGTTCCGTTTCGGAAACGAAAATTGGTGCCTCCAGCCTCATGTAGTTTCTGTTAGTTTAGCATATGATTTATTACAATATAGATTACGTGAAATATTATATATCAAATAATAGTGTAAGCTAAAACAACAAACCTAATTCAATAACATTCTTCTACTTGAGGAACTCAATGATTTGCATCTCAATGCAGAAAAGTAATTTAGATTCGGTGGAATCCCTCTAATATCCTCAAGACGGCAGCAGAACTCAACATTTAAGTTCCAAAGTCGGTGACACTCACTAAGGCACTCAGGAAGAGTTTTGAACTTGTTACCCGATAAGTTTAGATTTTTCACATTAGAACACCACTTGAGAACTGTTTGGAGACAATCATCTGAGAGGTTGCAGTATAAAAGATTAAGTTCTGTCACATTTGAAAACACTATAGAATACATTTTATCATTATGTTTTGGGAACCTCAGCATTCTAACTAGATATATTTGTAAGACATGAAGTTCACTGAGATTTTGAAATGAAAATGGTAATTCTTCTATGGGAGTATGTAATAAAAAAATATCTTTTATATTTGTCATCTTGCATAACAATTCTGGAAAACTCTTGAGACTCTCACAATAAGAGAGTTCCAATTTCTTAAGAGAGGGCAGCAGTAAGGGTGGAAAACTCTCCAGCTTGCAGCAACCGGTTGCTCTTATGATTTCAAGTTTATTCAAGTTCCCAATAGAATTGTGAATTGTAATTAAATTTTTACAATCTTGAAATGAAAACTCTTCTAAATTTGGAAGATTTGAGACATTGGGTATATCCGTTAAATATTGACAACGGTCCAATATCAAGACTTTCATATTCTCGAACTTCTGCATAAACAAAAAAGAAGCAACGCAGATAAATAAAAATTAGACAATATACTCATTGTGAATTTATAAAAATATACACAAATGAAAAATGAAATTATTTCACTTGCCTTGTTCGAAAAACATGATAGAGACTTCGAAGGATACCCTTCCCATTTCCAAAATCTCAAACTACTTGGAAGATAGTTGGGACCTTTAGAAAAATGACCATTTTCAATGATAAGTATTTTGAGATTTGTCATTTTCTTGAAGGCATTTCCATCCCAGTCTATTACGTTTTCCGTTGAGTGACAATTCAAATATATCATTTCAATGTTCCTACTTCCCTTTTAACAAAAAAGAAATAAAGAAAAGAATAAACCACAGTACAAATAATAAATAGGTAATTAAGTGAAGTAAATCAACTAGTATGGGATAGTGATATATAAGTCTAGAATGATCAAAGTCATAGTTGAATCTAAAATAACAAATTGTTCATGAATATTAATTTTACTCACCATATTTTCTTTTAAAACTTGAACTATATCATCGTAAAACCACAACCTACTGCGTTCTCCAGGATTCTTGGGTGATTCTTGTCGGACGACTTCTTTAGCCATGTCCTCTATCAAGTCGTGTAATGTCACACGAACATCATATTGGCATGTGCGAGATTTTCCATCCAACACTCCAACATGATGTAATGTCACAACACCCTCATATTCCCAATGGTCTATCAGAGTTTTTTCAGCCAACACTCCAACATGATGTTTTATGCAATGTCCATAACGAGCATGAAGTATTTCTTTGACCTCTATCCATTTACACCCTTTGAAGCAACAAGCAATGTCTAGAAAGACACTTTTATCCTTTTCCTCCAAAGCATCATAACTTACTCTAAGTATCCTTTGGATCTCTTTATTGGGAATCTGTTCATACTCATCCAATGTACGCTTCCAGTCTTCTACGCTCCTTCCAAACAAGTTGGAGCCTATTGTTACTATAGCTAATGGAAGGCCAGAAGCATAAGTAAGTGCACGAATTAAAATGTCATTGTAACTGGAAGGAACATTGCCATTTTTAAAAGCCATCAACCTTAACAATTCAAGAGCTTCTTCCCCATATAGCCCTTCTACTGCATGCGCACTTTCTATCCCATGACAGATTAGTAAGTATTTGTCTCGCGTGGTAATGATTACTCTGCTTCCACAACCGAACCAATCAAGTCCTCCAGCCAAAGCCTCTAGCTGCTCCAGTCTGTCAACATCATCAAGAATCAAAAGAATCTTCTTTCTACAGTCTTTCCTTAATGATTGGAATTCCCTCACTAACATGATCTAACTTAATTTCCGATCCAGTTGTTTTTAAAAGGAGCTTCTCTTGGAGATGTTTCAAGTTATTATGAGCTGAATTCTCTCTGACATTGTGAAGAAAACATACATCTTCAAATTGATCAGCAACAAAATTATAAATTTCTTTGGCAAGTGTTGATTTACCCATGCCTCCAGTACCATAAAGTCCTACCATGTGGACCTCATCCTTAGATCCCTTATCAAGAAGCAATTTCACTTGTTGTACTTGAGACTCTAATCCAACAGGGTATTTGGCAACATGTAAAAAAACCCGATTGATCTTGTCGGAGATGTCTTTGACTATATTCTCAATAAGCTTGAATTCATATCTATTCATGTCCAATAGATAAGTTAGTACGCAGACTGCATTAATCACAATCACATACATGTACTGAGAATATATTATATAATTCTAACTGTTTTAACATATAAATAACTTATACTTGTTTAAATACATAAATAAAAAACATGTTTCCTTTTTAAGATTTAAAATGAGATTATTGGGGAAAAGAAGTTAAAGAAAAGAAAATATAAATTAAAAGAAAAAACAAGATTTAAGTAAAGTGGGGTACCCTTGACTACAATGGTAGCCGGACAAGTTAGCAGCTTTGGTCAGAGCCATCTTCCATTGCTCCAGCCTCTCCATGTTTTCCTTGTTATTTTGGAACTTCTTTTCATGCTTAGTAAGATGCTCGCCGTAACTTCCAGTCTGATGTCGTATGTGAGTAGGATCCACACCATAGAAAACAGGCAAAACCAAACAACCCTTTGTCTCGTAGCAGTGAATGATGTGGACAAGTTCGTCCAAACAAAATGAAGAAGATGCATAGTTTGCAGATAATATGGGAATAAAATCCTGGATTCTTCAATGGCCTTAACGAGTGATGGTGTGATTTCATCTCCTCTGAGAAGATCATTGTCATCAATGAAGGTATGGATTCCCTTGTCAGTAAGAGCCTTGTAGAGATTGCCGGTAAAACCGTACCGAGTGTCACTTCCTCTGAAACTGAGGAACACTTGGTAAGTGAATGCATAGGAAAATGAAGAGGATGAGGAAGGTGATTGTATAGCCATGAGAATTGAGAGAAATTGGATGAAAAGAGTTTTAGAATGCAGAATATGAATGAGTATGTTTTTGTGGTATGTGATATGTAATTTTAAAACAAGGAGAAAACTTAAGACAAAAATGTTTTATGAAACTTCCTATTGCCGTGTGGACCTTTCAATTACTTTTATTCTTCTGTTGCGTGTAGTTATTCTTCTAGTAGCGCGATATTCTCTTTTTCTCTTTATTTTCTCAATTTTTGGCTCTACAGTCTACACTTTTACCACCAAGTCTGTATTGGTATTCTCATCATCCGTGTACTAACATAATGATCCAAATGGTTAATTAAATGATCCAATTGTACTAACATAACAATGTCCTATTTTTCATATTAATTTTACACTGTACTAACTATATTAATTTTACAAATGTTGGAAAAAGAAGGGTTGCGACTAGGTGATGATATTTAATATCAAACAGCTTAATAACTAATGCATCAACGACTCTGATATATATATATATATATATATATATATATAGCTATTTTGTTAACAAATATAAAAGCTTATTATTCTCTCCCTAATTTTATGTCTCATGTTTTCATTCTACTATTGGTAGGACCCTGTGCTTTATTTGGTTCTACACTTTTACCAAATGGGAAACTTCCTTTCCATTTCATATTTCTGGAAACTAAAAATCACTTTTCCTACATCCTCCTTCCATGTAATTTGTTTAAAGCAATGTGAATGTCTTGAAGAAGAAAAAAAAAAAAAAAGTAAAAGTTTAAGGGAAGCATCATATGAATGGAGAGACATATAATGTCATTGGACCTCAAAAATCAGTAAATAAAGGGATAAAAAAGTTGTGATATTTCATTACTTTCTAAACTAGTCTCTTGACAAGAATAGACTATAGATATGATAACTAAAGTAAACTAAATATTACATTACATGCTAGCTATTTTTACATAAAAACTATTTTTACAGAAAAGTAGCAGCCATGCATAAAATTTATTTCTCCTTTAAATTGGGTAGTATGCTATAAGTAGCCCGTCTAGTTGAATTATAAAACCAAATTCAAATAAATTATCTAAGAATGGCCTGCTAAATTTAGTAAAATAATAAAAGCGGAGAATAATCCTAAATTTTCTTAATTTTACAATAACTCATGAATATTTATTAAAGATTATTGCAACATCATTTATGTGTTCTTGATCTTTAGATATCAAACCATTGATTGGTTTTGAATCGTCAATCTTTGAATTTTCTACTTTTATTCTTGGGAAGGGAATTAGAGAGAAAAACCATTGAAAGATTAAAGATTTGGGGGTTGGTTTCGAGAAGGGAAGGTTTTATGCACCCTAAACGACTACGGTATTCCGTTGGAACCTCTTGCCTAATTTATCTTGTGCTAAGTTATTTGCTTATTTTGAAAATAGTTGCCTAAATGTCTAAGTGAAAGAATGGAGGGAGAAGAAGTATGTTTTTGTTGTTTTTTATTTGATTTGGAAGGATTGGGTCCTTTGCCTACATACCCACAAGTGGGATCAAAACCAATGTAGTTCACCTCAAAATTTCTTTTGTGGATTAGATTGATTTTAAAGTCTTGAAAAAAGGTTTTTAGAAGGGATGAGAGACCTCAAAGATATAGAAGAATAAAGTGAAGTGAGGTTGATTAATTTTAATTAAAAGAAATCCAAGTCTAATATGGATATTAAAATTGATTAAAAGGAAAAAAGACCTCTTGGGTTAAAATCCAAGGAATGATTAAGAAAATATTTTGAAGTTTGATATATTTGATTTTTTTTGGAAAATGATTTTTCTAAGTTAAACGCAAGTTAAAAACTAAACGCAACGACGTAACGTAATAAAAAAAAAGCGAGAAATTTACAAAGGACATTGGATCCCAAGCAAATTCTCAAGATTTTGAAATGAACCTAAAATTACTAATAGTTTGATTTTAAGAATAAAAAATTAAAGTCCAATAATTAACCTAATTTGTCTCTAATTCATTTCGGTCCTCGATCGCGGTTTGTGACATAAAGCGGTAAATAAAGTGTGATTGTGTCACTGCTACTTCTCATTTATGGATATTTACAAGATCCCTAGTTACATTCTAGGGTCTCAATAGAAATATAAATGACAAGAATAATAAAATGCATGAATTAAATTACATAATTTCCTAAATACACACTAAAAATTCCAGTGACACAACCAAATTAAAATAATAAAGCAACAAATAACAAAATGCAATTACAAATACAAAAAATAATCAAAGCATGCTAAACAAAATAAAAATAAAATATGCATGCAACAATTTTTAAACCTAAAGTAAAGAAGTAAAAATGCATGAGATCAAAAATTAAGCCATTGACTAAACTAACTAAATAATAAACAACGCATACTAAATTAAAACACTTAAAAAAGCATGGAACACAAATACGGATGATATACCTATACCAAAAATAATGTGGTTTTAAAAATCAATTAAAAATGCAAGTAGAAACAAATATGCAAGAAAAACATTTTTAGAAGAAACAAGGTGCAGAAGCAGTAAAACAGGGGTTCAAACAGCATGCAAAGAAAACAAACAGCAAGTAAAATTGGGTTTAGTAAAAAAACAGAATGGGCTAAGAGTAGGGAGGCTGGGTCGAACCAGCTAGATATGGGTCAAGTAAACCGGTTCGGTTTAAAACAGAGTCATGGGTTGGACCGATTTAGTATAAAAGGCTTTAGGGTTTGGAATACAGAATTTCTAACCCTAGTTCCTCTCTCTACAAAAAATCGGCATTATCCCCTTCTTGCTAGCCCCGCCCCCACTCTTGTTCATTTCCAAATGATTTTTTTTTTAAAACAAAACCCCTTTTTAAAAATCTTAACACCAAATCTCTCCACTTCTCCTCCTTATTTCGAAAATGAACATAGATTTTAAAAAAGATTTTTCAAGAAGTCTAGATTTATGCAATTAAAGCAAGGCCTCTAAGACTTGGAGAATTTTTTTTGAAAAAAGGACCAATAAACAAGGGACACATTGGACAATGGACAAATCTTGGACAAAATATTTGGACTATAAAGACTTAAACTAAAAAGGAAAAACTTAAAAACGTGAAGACTTTTAAAAATAGAGAAAGGTTAAAATAAAAATAAATAAAATAAAATAAAATACTAAAAACATTTAAATAACTAAATAAACATAAGAGATAAAATGAATAGAAAAAAATATTAAAATTGTCCCTTTAGAACCAAATGAGGTATTTTAAAATACCTCTCTGCGAATTTTTGTCTGTGACGACGAAGTTACTTGGCTTTTTAAAATACAAATAAAACGTTTAAAATACGAATAAAAAGGGTTTTAACTGCTTAAAATACGAACAAAAGTTCTAACTATTTAAAATATGAATAAAAAGGTTTTATCGGCTTAAAATGCGAACAAAAAATTCTAACTGGTCAAAATTTAGGGTATGACAATTTATATATTTAGAAAATCAACCGTCATTGAACAACAAAAGTTAGCAACATCAAAGTTCCTGATATTTGCTTTTTCAGTACATATTTACGAGCATTCAGGTCTACAGAAACTACATGTACTTCTACCATGGGATTCATTCTACAAGCTAATACATGTTTGTAAACGTACAGTAATTAAAACATCAAATTCAAACAATATCTACATCACAAACATCCGCCGTAAGAACATACATCAGGTCTCGCCATATCAAGACAAGAGCAGTGCATTGATCAATTCCAATAACAAGCATTACACTTGTATTCCAGAGAACAAAAGTCACGACACCTGCAAATGGACTTGATAAGTGTTGATTCTCAGGTTCAGTTCTTTATCCCACAATACTTTTTGTCGATCAGAAAGTTCTTTTCCGGTAAAAACAGTTTAGTATGAGAAACCCGTTCAACCATAGTCGTTTCAACCTCGTAAACGCACATACATGAATAAATCAACTAATAATAATAACTTGCAATATAGCGCCAAAAAAGTAGACAAGTTTCATTATAAAAAAATTTGTGTATAACAACTCATCCCATTTAGCAAAAAAAACATATTTGTTTTTCCCTTATAGCTTGGAAACCATGGAGAGATATCTATTTTTGGGGAGATAAGACGGTTTTTAGCACTAGAGAAGTAATCTAAAACACAAGTACTCACCAGGGGAAGGCATGGGTTACACGAATCAAGACACGTCGCGCTGCAAAAGCATCATGCGTAATGTTCAATTCATACCCAATTCACAACAAAACACTACAACTGAGCTGTAAAGCATATCATTACACATTGACCTTTCGGACAGGCCACAGATTCTGTGGTGTGAGCCATCTCTACACATCGTGTATGACAACACAAAAAGCCAGACGACTACAAATGGTTTCCTGACAAAGTACAGTCAAAGGATAATGAATACCGACAAGACATTCTGAAAAGAAAGCGTATTACAGAAAACAAGGAATATGCAGTCAAAATGAGAAAACAAAGGAAATATTAAAGAGAAATGGTGAACCAATTTGTCAGAATTTCAAAAGAAATGGAAGAAAAAACACTAGGAGTAGCGGATAAAATTAAGGGGGGTGTATTGGATTGAGATTTTAAAAGACTATTTTGATAGAAAAAATCTTGAAGATTTTAAAAGACTTTGTTGGATTGTATTGACTTTGCGAGATTGTAAAAGACATTTTTTAAAAGACTTTTTACAATCAAGATTCTTTATGCAAGATTTTAATGGATTTATTGAGATTTTAAAGAACTTTATGGATTTTCAAGATTTTAAAGTTGTTAATGAATTTAAAGATACATTACATTATACGGTATAGAACTATCAGACATTTCCCTATAAAAAAAAAAAACTATCAGACATTTACATCAATTGAAAAAAACAAAATTGTAAAAATAAAGTATAATACT
>Ga0315913_1010758_pt1 | contig 10468 bp, 8 predicted proteins | sample MpolsnodulesMG_FD_207736 | JGI IMG/M metagenome (GOLD analysis project Ga0315913, IMG submission 207736) | Medicago polymorpha root nodule microbial communities from Los Angeles, California, United States - small nodules | ecosystem: Host-associated > Plants > Roots > Nodule | place: USA... | reverse complement strand
CCACCACCGGACCCTCCTTAGATTAACCCCGTCCTGCCTTGCTTCGATTCGATTCGATTCTGATCCTCTTTCTCTTCACTTCTCGGTGACGCTAACCTCTCTCTCTCTCTCTCTGCGATTCAGATCATATCCGAATCTCAGATCCATCCTGCTTTGGTAATCTCTTTGTTACTAAGCAATTCAATCACTACATTGCATACCTCGATTCCAGATCTAATGGTTCCTAACAACGCGATCGAATTCTTTTTTTTATTTTTTTGCAGATTCAATTCAACACTAGAACAATAACCATTTTCCTCGTTTCAATTCTTCTTCCAAAACATGGTAACTCACCGCTACTTTCATATTTCACTACTTCATCGTGTTTTACATTGCTCAACCATTTCACACTTATTACTTCATGATTTTCCTCTTAATTTCACTATTTAATTGTTTATTCATGTTTATAGAATAATATTGGTACTGTAGCTACTCCAATTATATAGTTTTAATTCGTGATCTGAAAATTTCGTAATATACATTGATGTGTTTTAAAATTGAAATCGTTTTATATAAATTTGATCTTCTACGTTAGTTTTTAGCTTGATTTGTCCAAATGACTGGCGATCTTCTAGTGCAAGCTTATGTTGCTGTTTGATTTGCTTTTAAAATTTATGGTGATGTATGAAGCAGAGGCCCCAAATTGTCACCGATAATAATTTGAGAGACTTCAGGTGTATTGGTGCTGTGTCGACAATGACACGTGTCAGTCACCTGGACATGCCTTCGATCAGAAGTGTCGGTGCTACATAGATTGTGATGAGTTTTATTGATGAGCAATTTGCTTGTCAGTTTTGTGTTGGCTCGATTGGGAGGGAGTGGATTATGGTTTGTACAAAAGCAATAGGTTCATTCCCATCAGTATTCAAGAAAAACAAAATCTCTAGACTTACGAAAAGCAATAGGCTCACACTTACTAGTTCATGTTTTTCCTCTTGATTTCAGCATTTAATTGTTTATTCATGTTTATGGAATAATCTTGGTATTATAGCTACTCCAATTTTGTTATATGTATGTATACGATTTTAATCTTGATCGAAGACGTGTCCGATGTGTGACACATGTCATCTTCTCAATTTATTATCGGTGTCGACGTGTCAGTGTCTTTATGCGTGCTTCATAGGTTTTAATTCGTAATTTGGAAATAAAATCCGTGGGCATTCTTAATGTTTCTTGACTTGTTTTAAAAAATTTAAATTGTTTTATAATTTGAGAAAATTCAGATGTGTTGATGTCAGTGTCGGACAATGACACGTGTCCGACACCGGGACATGTCTTTGATCAGAAGTGTCGGTGCTACAGAGATTGTGATAAGCTTTATTGTATGAGCAATTTGCTTGTCAGTTTTCTGTAGGCGCCATTGGTGAGAGTGGATCATTGTTTGTTCAAAAGCAATAGGCTCATTCCCTTTAGTAATCTAGAAAAACAAAATCTCTTGACTTAAGAAAAATAAAAGTTCCCTATATGTTCCTGATTTTCTCATTGTACCATTAGTTTTTACTTCAAATTTTGGTTTTTATTTGTTGTACAGGTTGTCCTTGCTGCATCCATTGTGGGCAAATCTGGTAAAGGTGAGTTCCTTGAAGCAACCCCCACTCACCCGTGGTTTTTTATCTCTAAGTTAACAAAAATCATCTCAAAACAGTTTCTGTGTAGCTCACTTTCCATTTGTTGTCATTGTATTGTACGACCTCAGTAAATAACAATTTCACTAAGATAACAGAAACATATGACTTTGTTTGGTAAAAAATAGCAAATAGCTGATAAACAAGCTTATAGCAAATAGTTGATAATCTAGCTTATAGCTGATTGTGGATAAGCTAGCAAATTAAATTTGTAGTGTTTGGTAAAATTAGTGGTTGAACTAGCTTATAAATATGAAATGACATAAAAGTGATATATTTAATGAATATATAATTTTTTTCAATTAATACTACATGGGTAAAATTTTGATAACTTATGATAACCTATAAGCTACTTAGATTAGCTTATCAAAAAACGCTATAAGCTAGTACAAATAAGGTATAATTTTTAGTCAAATGACCCTGTAAGACATAAGCTATAAGCTCAAATTTATGTTTTACCAAACAGACTCGTAATAAATATTTGGTTGAAAAACATAGTCGCTGATGTTGAGATAACCAATGTATTGTTACAAGCCTCAATTGTGACACATAATTTGTATCTTTTGCTATATGACTTCTTTTATCTATACAATCTATCTGCTCATCACTTTTTGTCAACAACATAGACCACTGAGTTATGAAATCCATTTCCTATTTCAATTATTCCATCTTTTTGTGTGTCTGATTCTTAATAATATATCATATTTATTTGGAAGTTATTTTTTTCCTCCGACGTTAGGATATCACCCCGCTTAGTGGGATAAGGCATGGTTGTTGTTGTTGTTGACATTAGAATATTATTTTAGTTTATAAACCTCAGTTTAGTTCTGAATTGATGTTTTATTTAATGGTGCTTAAATAATAATGGATTCAACACCCATACCGCCTTATGCCAATAAACCTTTTGCTTTTTGTTACAGTGCTAGTCTCTAGACAGTTTGTGGATATGTCTCGGATAAGAATTGAGGGACTTCTAGCAGCATTTCCCAAGTTGATAGGCACTGGGAAACAACACACATATATTGAGACTGAGAACGTGCGCTATGTTTATCAGCCGATAGAAGCTCTGTACCTGCTTCTTGTAACAAACAAACAGAGCAACATACTGGAAGATTTGGATACTCTGAGACTTCTCTCGAAACTTGTATTCTTTCTGAAATCCATTTATTTTCAATTGATTGGTTTTTTCGTCTTGTTAGGAGCATTATTGGTTTTGTTGTTAACTTAGTATGACTTGCTGGCCTGAGTCTAGAATTTTTGTGCCATGTCTTCTCAATTTCCTGTCATATTGGTGCTTTCATGGTGTTTTGACGGTACAATTATGATATGCCTAAGTTTCATTTCTTCATTTAAATGTGGTATTTAGTACATTGAATTTTATAGGTGTTTAGTATATTGAATTTTATAAGGTTTAGGATTGATGAAATTGTTTTTAGTGGAAGGTATTTTACCATTTCAAATCAGTTTTAATGCCCTTAAATTATAACTTTTGTCAAACTGCTCTCTTACCTTGCTCTTATATTCAGTTCATTACTTAATATTTTTAGGTCCCTGAATATTCTTATTCCCTTGACGAAGAGGGTATCTGCAAACATGCATTTGAGCTGATTTTTGCGTTTGATGAAGTCATCTCTCTTGGGCACAAGGAAAATGTGACTGTTGCACAAGTTAAGCAATACTGTGAGATGGAAAGTCACGAAGAAAAGCTTTACAAGCTGGTTCAGCAGAGCAAGGTCAATGAAACTAAGGATCTTATGAAGCGGAAAGCAAGTGAGATTGATAAGAGCAAGGTATGATTGGAGGGACTGCTATTTATTAATTTTTTTTTAGATTCACTTTTAAGTCTGATTGCTCATAATTTAATTGAACATAATACATTTTGTTGTTCAGATTGAAAAGAATAGAGGTGATAAAGGAGGCTTTGGTCCGTTAACGTCAATGGGATCTGGAAGAATTGAAAATAGCTTCAGTGATATGAGCATATCTAGCACTGGAACTGGTTTTGGAAGTGGCTCTGGTTTTGGATTGACCACCACTGATGTTGATTCCTTTTCTACCAAGCCTAAAGGTTGGTTGTCATAAATTCTCACATTCTTCTATAATGCTTTTAAATGTAACGACTGTGAATGGTAATGAAGCATCCAATGTCCAAACTGTGCCTTAATCTGTGCCCATATTATCATGTTTCTGAATGAAGAGTAATCTTTTCATTTATGTACTCTACTATTCTCTTCCTTAGGCCGTCCAACTGCATCTGCCACTGCTCCGCCAAAGGGTCTTGGTATGAAGCTTGGTAAATCTCAAAAGACAAATCAGTTTTTGGAATCGTTGAAAGCAGAAGGTGAGGTCATTCTTGAAGTTGTTCAGCCAAAACTTGGCCAGTCGTCTCGGACAGCTGCCCCACCACTTACAGATCCGGTCACTTTAACTGTTGAGGAGAAATTAAATGTCTCACTAAAACGAGATGGCGGAGTTAGTAATTTTGATGTTCAAGGCCAATTGTCTCTCCAAATTCTTAACCAAGAAGATGGACATATTCAAGTTCAGGTATTGTGTAGTCACTATCTCCCAAGCTCTGTGTGCTGTTTGACTGCTAGTTTGCATAACCAGGAATTCATTTTGAATAATTAACTAATGACATGCAAAATTTATAGCTGTTTCTTTTAATCACATCATCATTTGGGGTAAAAGTTCATGTGAAACAAATTCTTTTTCCTGGCTTAGATGTTATCTATTGACATGCAAATTCTCATGGTTTACATGAGGTTTAGTTTGCAGTGATATGTTGGATAAACAATCATCTATGTTTCCTATCAATAATGTTTGAAAATCAGTCGGTATGCAAGTTCCTTGGTTCAAATAAGTCAATTATAAAGTTTTTTTAGCTAGATTTTTTTAGGCATCAATGTTATGCTTAAGATGAGCTGTTTTATGCGTGCTAGCCAGTTGCTCAATCTTCTCACAGACATGATGGGATTGGTACCTATTTTCAGAATTGAAATGCTTATCTTTAATTAAAGAATGAAAGAGTAACAGTATTCAATTACTGGAGCAGCCAAGAACTTTTCCTCCTTCTATCAATCCACTGTTCCCTCCTTTTATTAACTTCCCCAACTAACCTAGCCTAACTATAGCCAAGGCAATTAAAGTATCATTAATTTTGTTAGTTACTGATCGTGGTTCCCTACAATCCTTACCATTTCTCCTACTGTACACCCATTCAATAGGTGGTATGGTAGCACAACTGTTTTGTCATATAGTTGTGCATTCTCCTATATTTTGGACAGAGAGAACAACTACAACAACCAAGCCTTATTCTTCTTGGACTAGGTGAGATCCTGAAAGAGAGAAGTAAAGGAAATATGTTGATATGGGTGTGGCTGTTCAATTAGGCCTAAAATACCTGTAAGGTATTACAGGGACGGTTCTTAAAGCATTATGTTGCTTTTGATATGTGGTGTATTTTAGGGTTTTACTGAAACAATCATTTTGGTTACCTATTTGGTATTAGTTTTCGCCCATGAAGAAGGAAAAAATGAAGAGTTTGTGCATGGAAATACAATATTCAATATACAAAATGATATATTTTTCTGTCTGATCAATTTATTGGTTTTCTTTCTCTACATTTTCCAGTTTTTTCTTGTACATCACCTAAAATTTCTCTTATTCAGTCTGAAGTGCTCCGATTCTCCCCCTCTTCTCAAGACCCTTTTTGTATGCATATATCACTGTGGAAGACAACTAAAGTATCGGCACTTGCATATCATGCCTTGTTTTTGCAGGTCCAAACTGGTGATAATCAAGCCATCTCTTTCAAGACACACCCTAACATGAATAAAGAGTTATTTGCCAACGAATATATACTAGGTCTAAAGGATCCCAACAGACCTTTCCCCACTGGTCAAGCCAGTGATGCTGCCGGTGTTGGCCTTTTAAAGTGGAGAATGCAGAGCACCGATGAGTCAATGGTGCCGCTGACTAGTGAGTTAACATCGATCATTGATGTGGTCAACTACTTATGTTCATGCATTAATAACTTACAGTCTTCTGTATATTTCTAATGCAGTCAACTGTTGGCCCTCTTCTTCTGGAAACGAGACTTATGTCAGCATTGAATATGAGGCTTCATCGATGTTTGATCTGAGGAATGTTGTGATTTCGGTTCCTCTTCCTGCTCTCCGAGAAGCACCATCTGTTAGTCAGATTGATGGAGAATGGAGGTGTGTAATTTGTTGTTTTTCTTTCTCTGAACAATTGTTAGGGACAGCCATGGTTTTTGTGTTTTGGGTTGAAGTTTGGTATAAATGAGCTGACGGTTTGTAGAATATGTTACACAATGTAAATGTTTTCAAGCTTTGAACCACCAACTAGATTTGTTTGAATTAGAATGTTCGGCAGAACTAATTTTTCTTTCCCACATCGCTCCTCCCCTCCCCCCAAAATCATCAATTGATGACTTTCATCATTTTTTACTTTTATTTATAGTTCTAAATCATTTAATGTCACCTTGCATTCGTGCTCTCTAATTCTGCAATAAAATTGGCTTTGCAGGTATGACTCTAGGAATTCCATTTTGGAGTGGACTGTCCTTCTGATTGATAATTCAAATCGCAGGTATGCTAAATTTTGAATGGTTTTTTAAGAGCTAACTTGTCCTGTTATTATCTTTATTTTTATTGGATGTGTTTTGTGACTTTTGTCTGATTATAATATATTTGGCAGTGGGTCGATGGAGTTTGTTGTTCCACAAGCCGATTCATCAGCATTCTTTCCCATTTCAGTTCGTTTTACGGCAACTGATACATTTAGTGATCTGAAGGTTCGTATGTTTTTTTTTTTGTTTTTTTGTTTTTGCATTCAAATTTATTTGGAACAGTGGATGTATAGTGTAGTTTGAAACAATGTTAAAATGGTCTGTTTAATATTTAAAACCGACACATTTATTGACCTGAAGATGTTTGTATGATTGAAGGTATTTTTTCATGTCTAAATAAAAGTTACTTTCATTAAACTCCCTATACCGTCCGTCAACCACAGTTACGGATAACTTATGACATACTATTGCTTGAATATTGATGTATGGGATCTTAACCAATACTTCTTTTTTGCTTCTCTTTGCAGGTTACAAACATCATACCACTTAAGGGTGGTAATCCTCCCAAATATGCTCAGAGAACACAGTTGATAACAGAAAACTACCAAGTTGTGTGATTCATTTTTTCATCTTGGCTTTTAGCTTCTCTGACAGTTTTGCTTTTACAGCTGTGTCTCTTCATCAATAGGATTTACTTCTAGTTGCAGTGTTTGCTACTAATGAATTTATACTTTTGGTTCTACTTGTCAAGACATTCGAGAAAACTATGATACTTGTATTAACTATGATGGCAAGCGTCTCATGTGGAAAAGGGTGCATTTCCCATTTCAACGTTTTTCGCTTTTTCTTGTGATGAGTCTTATATATCTTTAAAAATTTGAGGAAAACACGAGTATCTGCTATCTGATAAGAAACATACCTCAAGTTTCTAGAAACAATGAGTCAAATTTTTAGAAACAATTTATTGCTTCGTTGATTTTAAGAACAATAAACCAATTTGCTGTATTTAATTGAGAATTGGAAACTGAAAGAAACTCAATTAAAGTTGAGGAAAAGTAGTGGTCCCATTTGTCGTAGTCTTCTTTTAGTAAATTGTACTGATAGTGTGGTCATTTTTAAAATTAGACGTCATTTGATATGTTAATAATATCGTCAAAGTTTATAGACAACTGTTGAAAGTTCTGCATCATAGCCATCTAGTTGCATATTATGTTTGAGTTGGATTTGTATGGTAATTCATTTCAACAAAATTGAGTTCACATTATTATAAGGGGGGCGTTTAGGGTGGGAAAGGAAAGTATTTTCCCACCATGGGAAAAATAGATTAAACCATTAGATCTAATCAAGAATACAGATTTACCATGGTCTGTCGGTATCAAATCCACTTCAATTTCTTTTTCTACCTCCTCTCTCCACTCTCAAGAACAGAACCATTCTAACCACCACCATGTTTAATTTCATCCTTCAACCTTTGCCATTAAACAATCTTCACTTAATTTCACTTGTCAATGAAAAGAAAAAAAAATCAAACATTTTCAATGAAATATTGGATCCATTGTTCTTCTGGAAAGAAAAGAAAAACGTGAAACAATATTCAGCAAAAAGAAGAGAATAGAAACCACACCGGTGCATCCATAACAACAACAACTCCTAAACTAAAACCCATAAAATCTAAACTTTATTTCAAAGGAAAAATTAATGAGTCTAAATCAATTAAAATAATATTTTGTTGATCAGATATGTAGTTTTTGTTTCAAATCTGAAATTGAAGAAAGATTGGTGGAAGAGAAGGTTTTTGAATCAAAAATTATATATGTTGTTTGATGAAACTAATGGATTTTTTATTTTATTTTTTGTTTTAACATAGGTCTTTGGGAAGATGAACAATGAAACTAAATGAGTGTTGGAACCATGTAGCTAAATTTGTAGAGAATCGTAAAGCATATGTTGACAGATCAATTTTAGATCGCTGCAGATTGCATCTGATTTGATTGTAGAATTTTTGGATCGTTGCAGCATCCATTGCATCTGATTTAATTGTAAAACTCCAAATCTAGAGGATGAAGAAAGGTGAAAGAGAAAGAAAAAAAATAAAGTGTAGGTAGACCATTATAAGATCAGTACACCTCTTTAATCTAATGGTAAAAATTAAAACTTTCCCATGGTGGGAAAATACTTCCCTTTCCCATACTAAATGCCACCCTATTATATATCTGCTACTCCTCTTCTTTTGGTGGCTTGGGTTTTGGTGCTTCGTATTGGCAGTTTTTGTTGCTTCGATGGTGTAGGGTTTAGAGTTTTGTCGTGTTATTGTTCCGGTGTTGCCTTGCATATTCTTTTTGTTCTTCATGTTTCTTTGTGATACTCTCACTGTTTCAAAATGAGTGTTGTTTAAGGTTGTTTCACACATATTAAGAAATTCAATAATCTTGTCAATAAACATGACTCTTTTACTAAAATAGCTTTGTAAGTATTGGTGCATTTCCCATCATTATAAATTTAAGTAAAATGTGGTACTTTGGACGTAGTGTACATAGTAATAATTAAGGGGTACTATTGAAAAAAAGTAACTAATAGTGCATTGAAAAGTGAGAATGACATTCATTTTGAAACAATTTTATTTTGCTAAAATGACACTCATTTTGAAACGGAGGGAGTAGTAGTTTATTTTGCTATTGATTTGTATTCTGAAAGGATGGTTTATGATGGTTTCTTCATGCTGTGTTGGCAGCCAGGGCCGTTCTTTCACATGTGCAAAGAGCTCTATGGAGCCGGGCCTCCAATTTATGGGGGCCTCAATTATTTATAGGGGTATGAGTATAATTGTTGGGATGTAGGATAATATTTTCTTTTGTTATGTTGGTCCAAATCAAACACTTATTATTTGAAAAAAATAAAGAGTAAATAAGCAAGTAAGGTCAAATCCACACACATCTATCAATAAATAAAATTTCAAAACAAATTATAATAAAAATAATTCTTATTATTAATTTGTAATTGTTTAAATTATAATTAATTTTTTTTATTAAGGGCCAATTTCTAATATTAGAGCCTAGCTTCCAATTTTATTGGAAAGGCCCTGTTGGCAGCTTTGATTGATGTAGGGAGGTTTTTTCTTCTTGGTAGGTGGATGTGGCTCTTTGGTGTGGGTAATGTTGGATGGGTCTCTCCTCAATTGAAGCCACGCACAAAATAAAAAGGGTAAAGATTAAAAAATGATGAAAAGAAAAAGGAAAAAAAGAGGTGTTTATGAGTTGTTTTTGGCTTTGAGCCCTTATATGTGTCTAGAGTGAAAAAAAAAAAGAGATGTGATATATGAACAACCTAAAAAGGTTGTCAAGTATTCACACCGTAGCATTATAAAGCAAATTACAACTTGCACGCAAACCAAGGCAAGGATAGAAACTTATAAGAAATGAAAAAGTGAGTGCAAAGTATTAATATACGGTGTGGGACAACCTGTACGTTGTCAAAATAAAATTCCTAAAAAAAAAGGGATTAATCCCTAAGTTTGCAATGGGTGATATAAAAATGATTTGAATCTCTACAAAACTTGTTGATAGACTTACTTTCATCTCTACTTATAGTACAAAGCTTTTGTAGAGAGCATTTCTTCATGTGCTATACAATATGAATCCTGCTCTTTACCCAAACTGTTTTGCTCGTTCCCAAAGTAAATGTCCATATTACCCCTGCGTGAGTTAACTCACGCTACGTGCTGTTATTAACCCAGCCAGAACCTCATTTTCTCATTTCCAATCAAATCTCTCTCAAATTACCTCAATCCAAAATTCCTTTAACTTCAAATCAAACAACACTCCAACAACAAGAACAAGTAAGTTTTCACTTAAATTATGTTGGTATGGTAGATTTTTTCATTTAAACTAGAATTTTTTAGGTTTAGTGTTTTGTTAAAATTTTGATTTTTTTTCAAGAAATTATAGAATGTTACATACAAATGACTTATAGTGCTTAATTGTTATGATGTTTAGATGTTTGCATGATTATGTTAGGTTTTTTACACTTAGATTAGATTTTTTTTAGATTTAGGGTTTGTTTAAATTTTGATTTTTTTTGCAAGATATGAGACAATGTTACATGCAAATGACTTATATTGCTTAATTGTTTAGATGTTTGCATGTTTATGTTGTAGTTATCATTTTTAGGGTTTATGTATAATTTGCACTCCAAGTGTTTGATGAAATGTTTG
>Ga0315913_1010757_pt1 | contig 10468 bp, 5 predicted proteins | sample MpolsnodulesMG_FD_207736 | JGI IMG/M metagenome (GOLD analysis project Ga0315913, IMG submission 207736) | Medicago polymorpha root nodule microbial communities from Los Angeles, California, United States - small nodules | ecosystem: Host-associated > Plants > Roots > Nodule | place: USA... | reverse complement strand
CATTATAAAAACGGTGAATTAGATTAGAAAGTAGATTTATATAAAATTAGAGTTTATGGCTTGGTTTGATTAGGATTATGTCATTAGACTTATCCAACAATCCCAAGACAAGAAGAGTCTACTCACTAATGTTCCTTGTAGACATAGAAGAGGAGGAGAAGAAGAAGAAGAAGAACATAAAATAAATGTCAACTTTTATTCAAGGAAACAATTGTCACTTATTATTTACAAGAATAAAAGATGATTTTACAAACTAGAGGGCTGCTCTATTTATAGTCTAACATTGACGTGAGCCCCAAGAATTAAATCACTAAATTGTTGCACAAGAAACCATGGGCTCTAAGTCAGAAATACTAAAATAGGCAGCTTTTGTCAAAGAAGCAAAAACAGCAAAAGGGTAAAAGGGGGCGCGCCACTTTGTTATATTTTTGCACAAGATCTTCAAATTCTTTACACAAGATATTTTTGTATGAGATCTTCATATTTTTGGCATGAATCCTTGCACAATATATTTTGCATGAGATCTTCATATTTTTTGCACGAATCAGCTCCAATTCTCCTTTCTTTTGCTCCAAGACTAAACCTTTTGAATATTTGTTCCTGAAATATAATAACTTGCAATTGAAGTAAAATAGTTCTAGAAGAAAATAAAAACATATTAAATCTAATTAAAATAAACTTAAATATTAAATAAAAGACACTAATTAATGACTAATTATTGACTCATCAACCCACACAAAAAATTACATTTAATTAATAAAAATTGAAATAAATTATTAAAAGAAAAGGAATTAGATTGCGGAGAAATATGAATCCATATTTCTAAAGGACAAAACTTAAGTTATAATTTTTTATGTGTTTTTCGTATGGTTCTTAACTAAAAATATATATATAATAAACTTTGAAAAAAATTATGGATTTGAAGAAATCATGATGAATTTGTGAATTTAGTTAAAAACCATAGAAAAAACACCCAAAAAATTGTACACAAGTTTCGTCCTTTTCCTTTTTACTTCTTGGACTAAACAAATAACATTGAAATTGGAAACAAATTTCATTGTAAAGTTGATTGATCACATGTAGAGATTTTTTTTTTTTTGAGAGAATATGTAGAGTTAGACATAACACTTTTACTAAACTATCCTTACTTTATAAGAAAAAACAAATTTAAAGTTGCATTGAAAATTGTGTGAGAGTAAAGTTAGGGAGGGTAAAGTTGGAAGAAAAAAATTAAAGTTGTATTGAAAATGTAAAGTGACATTCGTTTTGAAACAATTTTTTTTGGCTAAAGTGACACTCATTTTGAAACGAAGGGAGTAGCTTATAGCGGATAGTTTATAAGCTTGTCTGACAAAAAAGAAGCTCTGTTTGATAATTGTCTTTTTATTACGAGCTTATAGCTTATTTTACTAACTTATAGCTTATTTTTCAAACGTTATTTCAAATAGCGTTTGAGCTTTTTGTCAAAAAAAAAGAGTAGCGTTTGAGCTTATAATTTATATGTTATTCTTCCATATTTACCCTTATTAATTTATCAAAAAACCATTTTCTTTTATAATTTAATCACGCTTTATTTTTCAGATGTTATTTCAAGTAGCGTTTGAGCTTTTTGTCAAAAAAAAAATTGTGTTTGAGCTTATAGCTTATATGTTATTCTTCCATTTTTACCGTTATTAATTTATAAAAAACCATTTTTGCCCTTTTATAATTTAATCACGCTATTAAACTGGACATTTTTTTATTGCTACATTTATATGTTCATTTTTTTTGGGATTAATATTTTACATGCTCGTTGTTATTAAGCTCATCTTTACAAAAACAAATTTACGTGAAATAAATTATATTGAGTAATGCATACATATATAGATAATAATATACAGAGGTAAATTGCTCTCTGTTGTGAATCAAAATCAAAAAAATATACAAAGGTAAATTTGTCAAAAGAATATAGTTAAAAAAAAGTGTCGTACGTTGTACCGAAAAAGAATTGTCGTACGTTCATTTTTTTTTCTTTTGAGTGTCATACGTTCGTTGTTACTTCACTTCTTCTAAAAAAATTGTTCTTTTTTTTATTAGTCTTAAGGAAAAAAAATTGTTCTTTCGTTACGTTTATTTATTTTTATAAACAACAAAAAATTAAATGAAAGTAAAGTAAAATAAAATAAAAGTTGACTTTATAAAAATTAATTTAATAATTATAAATAAATTCTAAGTACTTAAATTTTATTTTTATTTTTTTGAATGGATTAATATAAATTTTATTATAAATTAAGAATGTCCTTTTTATAATTTTACATTTATCGGTTAGTTGAACCGTTAATTTTACCAAATATTTTAATTAGCTTATCAGCTATCACTCATAAGTCGTCAGCTATTAGTTATCAGTTATAAACTATCAGTCATCAGCTATAAACTATCGGATATCCGCTATTTTTACCAAACAGAACCTACAAATATCATTTTAGAAATTAGGGATTTCAGAAACTAGAGTTCAAGCTCCCCTAATCTGAAATCATTTCTTTATATAATTTAATTTGTTTTTTGTTTTTATTGATCAACTGGTTTTTATTATATATATAATTACTTATTTCTATTAATGACATTCTCTCAAAAAAAATTAATGACATAGAAAATAAATAATTAAACACACATGTCACCAAAATAGTGGTTTTAGAAATAGGGGGCTAACATTTCAATCAAGTGAAAAATAGGGAACCAAAGGTACATTTAAGCCTTTTTAAAATTATCGGGGTTTGGTGTATGAGTCTTGCACTTTAGATCGAGAAGGATTGACCGAACTTGAACAATGTCCGTAGAGATGAATGTTGGGGGGTTAGAGCAGTTCAATGTTCATAATTAAGCCATGTGTTTACATTGACCTTTGTTGCTTGTCATTTGTTTGTTAGGTTGCAAAACGGTTAGAGCAGTTCAAAACAACAATCTTCACACAAATGAGTATGCTTGCCATCACACACGGAGCCATAAACCTTGGTGCAGGCTTTCCCAACTTTGATGGTCCAAAATTTGTAAAGGAAGCAGCAATTCAAGCAATCAGGGATGGGAATAATCAGTATGCAAGGGGTTTTGGAGTTCCAGATCTCAACATTGCAATTGCTGAGAGATTCAAGAAAGATACTGGACTAATTGTAGACCCCAATAAGGAAATTACTGTTACAACTGGTTGCACAGAAGCAATCGCTGCAACTGTACTAGGATTAATAAATCCTGGTGATGAGGTTATTTTGTTTGCTCCTTTTTATGATTCTTATGGTGCCACTTTATCCATGGCTGGTGCGAATATAAAAAGCATTACTCTGCGCCCTCCAGATTTTGCTGTCCCGATTGATGAGTTGAAGTCCACCATCTCAAAGACTACTCGTGCCATTCTTATAAATTCTCCTCACAATCCTACCGGAAAGATGTTCACTCGAGAGGAGCTCGATTCTGTTGCATCTCTTTGCATTGAGAATGATGTTCTGGTTTTCACTGATGAAGTGTATCATAAGTTGGCATTCGATATGGAGCACATTTCGATTGCTACTTTGCCTGGAATGTTTGAGCGGACGGTGACAATGAACTCATTAGGGAAGTTATTCTCCTTAACAGGGTGGAAGATTGGATGGGCCATAGCGCCTCCACACTTAACGTGGGGAGTGCGACAGGCACACACTTTCATCACTTTCTCAACTTCCAAACCTTTGCAGTGTGGTGCTGCAGCAGCAGTTAGAGCACCGGATTCTTACTATGTGGAGTTAAAGAGGGACTATATTGCAAAAAGAGCTATTTTGGTTGAAGGGTTGAAGGCTGTCGGGTTCAAGGTATTTCCGTCCAATGGAACCTTTTTTGTGCTTGCAGATCACACCCCTTTTGGACATGAAAATGATGTTGCATTTTGTGAATATCTAATTAAGGAGATTGGTGTGGCGGGGATACCATGCAGTGCATTTTACTTGAATCCAGAAGAGGGGAGGAATCTAGTCAGGTTTACTTTCTGCAAGGATGAGGAAACCATCAAGGTCGCTGTGAAGAGGATGAAGGAGAAACTTAGGAAATAATCTGTATGCATGATCATGTCATGTGATATAACATGCAATTACATGTTTTTTTCACCCAACTTTTGTAAGTCCAGTTTGGTGGTCAAATGTTTTTATCGCCTTAGTTTTCATTTCAATTTCATGGGTTTGAAATTTAGAAATAATGCAGATTTCACTGTCTATAAAAGATTTCATGGGATTTCTTTTTTGTTTTATTTTTTATAATGTTGATTGTTGTTTGATATCTGATCTTTTGAAGGCCTCTTCTTTCTTGTTTTGCAGGATTTATCCGATCCTGTGAGGGATTCTACTGTGTTTCAAGGGATTTGATCCCTTTTTAGGTTTTTCTCTATAACTTTTGCTATTTTTGAACAAATATCTTCTATCATTATACTTATGCAACTGAAATGTTTAAGCAAATGCCATTTACATGTGGGTTGGTTTGTTATTCTCTCATTTTGAGTTCATTTGCTATCTTTTGTAATTGCATGTGCAAGTGGCCATATTTACTTTGAATGTCTACATGTGCAAGTGGCAGCATTTTTTTTTGTGACAAACTAAGATGAGTTAACAACATGTACTGCAGTTAATCTGCACCTTTTTTTTTTTGTATATGCTGATCTGCAACCTTTTTTTTTTATATGCTGCATAAAGAGTTTGAAATAAGTAGAACTATAAATTTGTTAATATTCGTAGCTTCAATTTGTTATATGCTGCCTAATCTTTCTTTATTTTGAAGTTGATTTCATTTTCTGTTTGTGCAACAGAGTAAAGACAATTCATTTGGAGTGGAAGCTTTTGAAGTTTTTTGTTTGCAACACTGAAAGAATACTATTAGTATTTACCATTGTCGTATTGATGTATGTTTTTGACAGTTAGAATATGGTTTGATGGTCATTGCTTGTTTACTTTATTTCTATCAAATTTGCAAAGAATATTATTAGTATTTATCATTGGTTATAAGATTAAAATTAATCAATATAATTAACCAAGATAGACTCGCCCCGTGCAAGTATTTCGACTAGCGTGATACATATATAAATAAATGCTAACCTTAAGGGCATTTGATAAGAAGTTTAAAGTAGAAATTTTATTTTAAAATTTATGTATTCAACATATTGAAACATCAAAAAATAACTTTATCTATATAAAAGTTATCAATTATTTCTATTTTTGAAACCTTAACAAGTATCATAAGGACACTTGTTAACAAGAACCTATCAACTCTATTAATTATATTTTTTATAGTTCAAAGGTCTTTTAATCACCTTTAGTTTATATTTTTTTATTTTATTTGTGGACAAGTTGGGCATTTGGTCCGTCACATGTCTGCAGCAAACTTTGGTTGACGCAATATCATGATTATAATAATTTAATTATCCATTCAATAATAAAATACAATAATATGTCAGGTTTTTCATTTCTACTGTTACTCAAAATCCCAGAGCTCCAATCTTCGTTTTCCACTCTACCATGTCCACCGAAAATGAAACCACCTCTGAGAAAATACATCATCCTTTGCAGGTTCATCCTCTTTCCTCTTTTCAATTCCTTTCACCTTACACTTTCCGGGTCCATTTACTACTGCTATGCTATCTTCAATATTCTATTTTAATACAATTGCATTTTATAATTGTGTATTTAGCCTCTAAGTTGTATCCCCATGTAACTGTTTCCTTTACATCTTTCCATTTTTAGCTTTGGGGGATGCACCTCAATTTGGCATACTGTTTATTTGCATTTATTAGTATATGTAATGTAATACACTCTTTATAGCACCAACACTTTTGATCAAATGTATGTGTTAGTGTTGTGTTTGACGTCGTGTATGTGTCACATAAAATTACATTTAATTAATTCATTTTTAAAATTATCGGCGTATGGTGTATCAGTGTTCTGTCTAATGTTGTGTCTGTGTCAATGCTTCATAGAATACACTAACATGAAGATTTAAATTTTTGTTGCAAATTATGCGTCAACATATAAGTGAGAGAACCCGCATATCTAATGTCTTAAGGTTTTTGGTTTATATATGGTGTTCAATCTACTCGTGTGGTTACTCTAAATCCAATGTGTTGATCTCCGGGTTCCCCCATGACCCAACAATGTTAATTACTTGTTACGGTTTTGTTGGGCACATAGTGATCTTATGTGATTGAGAAGGATTGACCCAACTTGAACAATGTCCGTCGAGATGAATGATGGGAGGTGGTACCTGAAAACACTCTGATCCTCAAGTTAGTATGAGAGCAAAGAGTGACAGGTATCAAGTGGAAGGAATTGTGTACCTTGCATTGTGGTAAAGGATGCTTTCTGTAGGCACCAGAGAGGAGCCGTTGGAGAGTGATGGAGTACCGTTGTTACCAATGACGCCTCATCAATGTTTGGATCCGGCGGCCATTGAGAAGCATTACTAGCCGTTGGAGCCATTATGAATTGGAGAGGATCTGAGAGGTATATTTGGTACAATTTGCTAGCTTTTACCTTGTAGAACCATCAGAAAGTTAAGTGGGGGGTGGAGGGTTTGCAAGGAAGAGTTTGGTTCTGTGTAGCACCGTCACTTCACACTGAAGGCGCGTCTGAACTTCATCGCGTGTCGGTGTCAAACATTTACATAACACAGACAAATGTAGCTACATTCAATTATTTATTTTTCCATATTATTACCGATCTCAATGTCTTAGTATCTGTGCTTTATGGGTTTAGTTCTGTTATGTACATTAGTATCTGGTTATCTTATCTAACAATGTCACAAACAATGTAGAAAAAGACGAGGGGAAAAAAGAACTTCACTGTTCATAATTAAGCCATGTGTTTACATTGACCTTTGTTGCTTGTCATTTGTTTGTTAGGTTGCAAAACGGCTAGAGCAGTTCAAAACAACAATCTTCACTCAAATGAGTATGCTTGCCATCACACATGGTGCTATAAACCTTGGTCAGGGCTTTCCCAACTTTGACGGTCCAGAATTTGTAAAGGAAGCAGCAATTCAAGCAATCAGGGATGGGAATAATCAGTATGCAAGGGGTTTTGGACATCCAGATCTCAACACTGTCATTGCTGAGAGATTCAAGAAAGATACTGGACTAATTGTAGATCCTGATAACGAAATTACTGTTACATCTGGTTGCACAGAAGCAATCGCTGCAACTGTATTAGGATTAATAAATCCCGGTGATGAGGTTATTCTGTTTGCTCCTTTTTATGATTCTTATGGTGCCACTTTATCCATGGCTGGTGCAAATATAAAAAGCATTACTCTGCACCCTCCAGATTTCGCTGTCCCGATTGACGAGTTGAAGTCCACCATCTCAAAGAATACTCGTGCCATTCTTATAAATACCCCTCACAATCCTACCGGAAAGATGTTCACTCGAAAGGAGCTCGATTCTGTTGCATCTCTTTGCATTGAAAATGATGTTCTGGTTTTCACTGATGAAGTGTATCATAAGTTGGCATTCGATATGGAGCACATTTCAATTGCTACTTTGCCTGGAATGTTCGAGCGGACGGTGACAATGAACTCATTAGGGAAGTCATTCTCCTTAACGGGGTGGAAGGTTGGATGGGCCATAGCGCCTTCACACTTAATGTGGGGAGTGCGACAGGCACACACTTATATCGCTTTCTCAATTTCCCATCCTTTGCAGCGTGGGGCTGCAGCAGCACTTAGAGCACCAGATTCTTACTATGTGGAGCTAAAGAGGGACTATATTGCAAAGAAAGCTATTTTGGTTGAAGGGTTGAAGGCTGTCGGGTTCAAGGTATTCCCATCAAATGGAACCTTTTTTGTGCTTGCAGATCACACCCCTTTTGGACATGAAAATGATGTTGCATTTTGTGAATACCTAATTAAGGAGGTCGGTGTGGCGGCGATACCTTTAAGTGTATTTTACTTGAATCCAGAAGAGGGAAAGAATCTAGTCAGGTTTACTTTCTGCAAGGACGAGGAAACTATTAAGGCTGCTGTTGAAAGGATGAAGGAGAAGCTTAGTAAATAATCACTATGCATGATCATGTCATGTGATACATATATAAATAAAGACATTTTCCTTTCTAGTATCCCAAAGGCTTAATTGGTGTAATTTCTGCTATCTTCTTCACCTGAATGTCAATGTTTTGATGGGTATGTGTTGGTTTATTTTGTAGGAGCAGACTCAGACCGCATCAATAGTTTTAATTTGTTTTCCTTTGTTGTAACATATATAGGCTCCTCTCTTATCACCTTGTTGTATATGCACTTATACATTAATAATGTAGAGTGAGATTATTCCAGCATTACTATGGCAATATAGAGTGAGATATATTCCAGCATTAGAAGGTCTTATATATTACTAAGAGCTAGATAGTCATGTCTGTCAGATTTGAACTTTCTTTTTTCAAGTTACTGGTTGTATGTCTACAGTCCATGATCATGTTTTTGTTGGATCTTATTTTTAATTATAATGTCATAGTTTCCCATTGTAACTTGTATTTCTGTAATTGAAAATAAAAATGAAGGAAAAAAAGTTAACTTTTTAAGATTTCATAGATTTAATTAAAACAAATATTGCAAATCCAAATAGACTATTTCTAATTGATTCAAATTTTTCTCTCAAAACCTAAATCAAAACAACCCATATACCCCGAATAAAATACATGTTATTTTTTGAAAGAAAAAAAAATGTTATTTGTACCCATATCTCAGTTGGTAAGAATGGTGCAATATGTAAAGATTAAGGTTCAAACCCCAGATTTCTCAATTATTCAAGTAAAGAACTAAATTTCTAACTACTAAACTATTTGATAAATAAAAAATACATACTCATATGTTAGTATTTTCATTTGAATAATTCTATTTGAAATATCTCAGACAACTTAATATTACCTACACAAATGGTAATATGTACCTAAGACATATGTTATTGAACTCAATTTTTTTTGGGAACTGCTATACATCGCGAGAAAATTCTCGTGAATATATCTCGATAGCTAAACAGCTTCGTTAGAAGAAGAAAAAAAACATGTCCCACTTGGCAATCATGCAGTAACACAAAAATAAAGGCTTTTTAGTATAACTTGTCGTGATGTTCCGCGAAACAATGTGTCGCTAGAAAAAACATTTCTCTTTTTTTTTTTTATGAAAAATATCTTTTGTATATTGAATTTTTTAAAACTTAAAATATTATATTTTTGAATGCAAAATTATTACTGTCTCACAACTCAATAAGTTGATTCTTATTATGTTTCACTCTCCGTCTGTCATTCCTACCAGAAACGGCACTATACTGGGCCGTGTGACCTTTGCGAGGACAAGACCAACGCATTATTATTAAGTCAGAAAGGAATCAAATTGGTTCAGTGTACTATTAATATGCAGCTCCCCTGCTGCACACACTCTCTCTTTAGATTCATTCCTTCTTATAAATCGTTACCTTTTTCTACTCATCATTTCAATTTCAATTTCAACACCCCCTCCTCTTTCTCCTATAAACCCCCCAAATTTCCATCTCTCATTGCTTCCGCCACCATGTCCACTGCTGTTTCCACCGACAATATCACTCCTTTGCAGGTTCATCCTATTTATTAATTCTATATTTTTAAATGTCGTTTATTGTTTTGTATTATAATTTGTCCCATTTGCTTTTGACTTTTTCGTTACTGTTTATTTCCCATTTATTCATTTCTGGGGTTTGTTCCTCATCGATCAAATTTTCGCTGCAGTAATTATTTTGAGCTTTCATTACTTTCTCTAATACACTTGAGAATATTCATATTTACTGGTAGGAAAGGAGGAATGAGAAAAGGGGATAGATTTCTAGGTTGTTTGAATGTAAAAACTATATTAGGAATCATGATGTGTCGCAGTTATTTTGGCAAAGCTATAATTTGGAGCTTAAACAAAATCATTGTCCCATAGTGATTTCGTCAAACTCACCATGATTCTAAAACACATATTGACTTATTTGAGTTTATCTGTTAATATAAGCACTTGTAAGAGTGTTTGAGAGAACTTATGAAAATAGCTTATAACATGTTTATAAGTTGTTTTCAGCTTATTTCCTTAAGCTCTATAGGATAACTTATGAAAATAACTTATAGCTTATATGAAAATAATTTGCCTTATTTTATGTTTTTCTTGTAGAAATAGCTTATGCATAAACTCTGATAAGATAAACACTTATGCTATAGGTTAGAATAATAAGCAAAAAATCACTTTTTAGATTCGTTGAATAATTGATGTATCTGGTCTATAAGATAGACCACATACATCAGTTATTCAATGAACCTAAAAAGTGACTTTTTACTTATAAATTATAATATTGACCGGAGGGAGTAAGCACTTAATTAAGTTGTTTAACCAAATAGGGCCTAAGTTTATATGATGATGCTAGCTTGTTTACCTTTCAAAACCGTCCCAATTGGTGTAAGGACTAAGGATAATATATTGCCTG
>Ga0315913_1010756_pt1 | contig 10469 bp, 9 predicted proteins | sample MpolsnodulesMG_FD_207736 | JGI IMG/M metagenome (GOLD analysis project Ga0315913, IMG submission 207736) | Medicago polymorpha root nodule microbial communities from Los Angeles, California, United States - small nodules | ecosystem: Host-associated > Plants > Roots > Nodule | place: USA... | reverse complement strand
TACATTGTATTTTGAAGATACATGAATCTGTCAAATCCACATGTCACTCACATATGCATGCAAAACAATAGAATGTAAAGACGCACAACACTCCCTCACAAGATTCTCCTCCCCAGACATACAACCTCCGCCGCCTTTCTCAAGCCACACCACCCTCGCCCTACCTAAAGAGAACATATCTGAAACAGTTGCCAATTTGTTAACAACAAGATAAAAAAGACGGCAAACACGTGAACTTCAAAGCCCCTCTATCCAACCGATGACCCCACCAAAATAAAGTGCTCGTGCTGTCTTTCACCCTGCGCTGTAAGTTATATGCAAACCAACTTCTCACTCCCTCACCCTCCCCACTTCTAATGTTAATCAAATTCTTCCACCAAACTAAGGCAACTCTTCCCCCCTCACTAATAGTACACCTTTTCTCACCATACCTCGCATATAAAACTCTATACCACAAACAACCTTTTTCCTCCTTCAACCTCCAACGCCATTTACCAAGTAATGACAAATTAAACTCCCTAATCCTTCTGACCCCAAACCGTCTTTCTTTTTTTTTCTTAAGCAAATAATATCCTAATTTATCCAAGATATTTTCCTAAATTCCTCGCTTAAAAAAACAGTTAAAAATGAATTCTAGAGAACAAATGATACATATGAAAGTCTTGAAGAAGGAAAGAAAGTAAACCAGTAGAGATACATAATGAACTTAAGAAGAACTAATCGGTTACTCAAAAACAAATTTCGGTCATTCAAAGACAAATTTTGGCTCTTCCACCTAGACAAATTACGTGTTACCTTTTATTTTTGAGAAAAGTAATCTTAGTAAGTCAAAATATATTTTTTTATAAAATATATTTTTTTAGGCTTAAATGCAATTTTAATCCCCCTATTTATACATTTTTGAACTTTTAATCCCCCTATTTTGAGAACCAATTTTTTGATCCTCCTATTAAAAAAGTCAATGAAATTTTTTGGTCCCCCATCAATTTTGCTGACGTGTCATGCTCATTAATGACTTGGCACTTATGTTGCATTAGTGTGTTGGATATCCTGATTTCCATGTCACAATTATGGTTATTTATTTTAGGGTTAAATATGTTTTTAGTCCCTATAAATATGTCAACTTTTCGTTTTGGTCCCTCTAAAAATTTTCTTCAACTTTTAGTCCCTATAAAATTTTCTATTTTCACTTTTGGTTACTCTTTTAAAGTAAAATCATATGTAGAATTCATATTTTTGAATAAAAATTTTCAGAAAAATTCATAATATTATAAGAATCTCTCCCAAAAAAATTTAGAATTTTGTAACAAAACGTGAATTTAATATGAATTTTTATATTTTTGACGGTTAAAAATTCATATTTACTTTATGTTTTGTTAAAAAATTCTTTTTTTTTTGGGATTTTTTTTTTACAATATACTACACATTTCTGCACAATTTTATTAAAAAAAAAATACAAAAATTAGTTTAAAAATGGGACCAAAAGTAGTGATTGAAAATTTTATAGGGACTAAAAGTTGAAGGAAAATTTTATAGGGTTTAAAATGAAAAAGTTGATATATTTATAGGGAGCAAAAACATATTTAGGAGGGTGTATTGAATTGAGATTTCATGGGATTTTAAAAGACATTTTAAAAATAAAAAAGTGTTGTGGTATTCAATCAAAACTTTTATAGAATAGAAATAAATCTTGTGGTATTCAATTAAGACAATCAAGATTGTTTATTGAAGGCAACGAAATCTGGTGGTATTCAAATGAGATTTCCCTAGACTTATAAAATGTCTCTTGGTATTGAAAAGTATATAGATTTTAATAGATTCTTTTGAGGAATGGATTTCATAGGACTTTTTAGTTGAAAATACACATAACATACTCATTCAACAATCTCACAGAAAACCATGAGACTTTCTGAGACTTTCATAATTTTTTTAGCAGGGCCATAACATTTCTTGACTGATACCACTCTCATACACTCTTCCAGTTATTATTCATAAGCCCCTCTTTTGATATTATTCCTTTTCTATATTTTGAAAAAAAAAAATGATATTATTCCTTCTTCACAGTACATTTTAACTCTTCATATTGTTATGTCGTTTTTTAATTTTTTTTTTATACGGAAGTTGTTTATTGACGTTGTTGTTCATGTTCCAGTAAAATAAATACGGTCCTTGTGCGCGTTACATATCTATTATCATTATATCGTTGCTTCTCATATGTTCATGTTCCTGTAACCAAAAAAGTTTGTTCATGTTCCAGATTTTTAGGTTTTTTTCAAGCCATCTTTTTCTTCTAAATTTATTAACATTATTTGTTTTTTTAGCAGATTATTTTGTTGTTGATACCTTAGGATTATTGTGCATGTTTTGTTATTAGTCAATTTCATATTATAAGTTTATAATCTTTTTTCATCCACCACCGTTCATTTTGAAATTTTCTTAAAAATTCATACAATCCTTTCAAATTCAAATCTTGTAAAGTCCGTAATCTTAAAAAATCTCTATTATAAATCCATTTTCAAAATCCTGATCATAAAGAGTCATTTAAAAAAAGTCTTTTAAAATCCAACAAAATCAATATAATCTCACAAAATCTTTTAAAATCTTCAGGATTTTTTTGACAAAATAGTCCTTAAAATCTTAATCCAATACACCCCCTTAACCCTTTATTTTATTATCAATTTTATTAATATATCAAGCTATTAAAAATTAAAAATAAATTGAAAAACAATTAAAGTTCTTCAAAATTATCTACAAAATTATTCATCATCATCAACACGAGCACCTAGATGACAAACTTCTTCAAAATTCCATATCTGATATTTTTGCCGCATAGACTACAAGCTCAAGCAATCGAGGATGCAAAGATTGAAGTAATCGACACCATTGAAACTAACAAGCAAGAGGGGAACAACGTTTGAGGAGGATAAAAACAACGTACAAGGAGAAGATGATATTGTGTTGAAAGAAGAGGTTCCATTGAACAAAGTTTGAGGAAAGGATGAATGGAAGAATTCAATTTAGGACAATTTACGTAGCTAAAGGGGAAAGTGCGGGTCAATTTCGAATGGGAGAATTTTGGTTTCTGATTTGGGTCAATTTAATTTGTTCATGTTTTTCCATCATTTTGATAGGGAAGATGCGATGATGGTGATGGATTATGAATCATTTTGATAGGGAAGATGCGATGATGGTGATGGATTATGATAATGGGATGGTGGTGATGAATATTGCGTGGTTGGTAATGATGGGATGATTTTTAATATTTTTTTGAGTAATTCTTTTTTGATATTTTAATGTATAAATAAATAAAATAATTAAATTAATTAAAACAATAATAATGTGTAATCATTTGGGTCGGAGCACTTGTTAATGAATCCAAAAGTATAAAAATTATCTTGGAAATATAAATTGTTAGTTTTGACCAACTAATTATTGGGTAGCACCTGGGTGACATAAAGTTGGGTGACATTGGCAAATTACAATGTCATAATGTTTGTGTTTCTCTCTCTTTCACAAGCATTGTGATTGGTCAATGTCACCCAACTCTATGTCACCCAAGTGCTATCCCTAATTATTACACCACTTTTCAATAAAATCTTACTTCTTTTGACTGCTTAACCGATGCCCCGAAGCACTGATTAACATTGTCCTAAACATTTTTATACAACTCACTAATGCCAACTCAAAGACACGTCATTAATGAGTGAGCCACATTATGAAAATTGATGGGGAGCCAAAAAAAATTGTTGACTTTTTTAATAGAATGACCAGAAAATTGGTTTTGAAAATTGGAGGACTAAAAATTCATAAATATGTAAATAGGGAGGGTTAAAAGTGCATTTAATCATTTTTTTACTCCCTCCGTCTCTAAATTATAGTTGTTTAATGTTTGTGCATGATTATTAAGGAAATGATTAATTGTGTTGATTTCAATGGTAATATTAATATCATTTACAAAAATATCCTTATTGAGTGTAGTTAGTGGAGTAGTTAAGTTGGATGAAATTCAATAAATAAGGTTATAACAATGGAAAAATAGTAAATGCTGTATTGATATTCTAAAATGATAATAATTTTGAGAAAAAACAGACTATTATTGTGAGACAGAGGGATTAAATCATATACGAACACTTAAAACTGATATTTTTTTTTATAAAAAAGTAGATTTTTTTCAAAAAAATCTGAAAGAAACTGATCCAAAATATCAACCGCGTGTGCACGCGCCTAATAATCGTGTGAGCGAATTTCATTTTGGCGGCATCTCTCCACATTTATCACCGGTCACTTCAAATCAAAAAATTCTCCCATGTCCGAAAAACAGTATAAAAACCAACTCTCCCTCTTCACCTTTTCATTTCTCTCTTTTTTTCAACTTCTCTTCAGTTTCTCTTCCTTTCTTTCTTCTCTTCACCAAAACCCTAACTGAAACTTGATTTCACTGCATTCTTCTTCTTCACTCGATGATCACAGATTCTTCCATGGCGATTCCTGCTTCATTGAACGATTCCGTCTCTCTCGAACGGAAATTCCTCAAGCATATCCGTGATAACGTTCACGGCAACATCTTTCTCGAGCCTGTAACCGTTTTTTCCGTTTCTCGTTTCTTCGTTTAAACTTTCGTTCTAGAATAATGCATTTCGACTTTGATACCTTTCTCTGTTCTCGATTACGATGTTGTTTCTGATTAGATTTTACAATAGAAATTGTTGCATGAAGTTTTGAACTGTTGATTTACGGTAGATTGAAGTAGAATCTGTGATTATCCAAAAAAAAAAAAGAGTAGATTCTGTGAGAATTTGTATATGCGTAATGTTCGTGGATTTTGCTTTTTGTTACCGTTATAATCAGTGAAGGAAAATGTGGAACTGCTTTGGATTTGTTGATTACCGATTTACACGGAAACTGTTGAGGATTTAAATACATAGATCAATTCATTCAAATTTTGAACTAGCGTTAGCGAGAGAGAGGTTAGAAGGAAAATTAGTGTAGATAAACATTCTATTTATGATTAATGTTATTAAACCGTTCAAATCTTGTACTAACGTTAGCGACAGAGAGATTAGAAGAAAAAGTAGTATGAGATCTCTGAGTGATGTAAAAACTGTTTTAATTGGCTCAATCCGAACCAAAACGAAATTGCGATTGGATCGCTCAAATAACTGAAACATCGATTGTGCCGGTTCACAGTTCAAAAGTTGAATTGTCCGATTCGGTTCAGGATTTGAAATATTGATTCTGATATACACTCTTTGAATCAGTTAGGGATGCATTTTAGTATAAAACACAATTATATGATTCTTTTGTAACATAATGTAATGTAATGGTTAAAAATATCAAATAAGTATGGTACTTTCTTTTAATCTAGAGTGCATTAAGATTTTATTTGTGTTACTGCTAATTGTGTTGGCTTTGATGGAACATGGAAATCTTTTGTTTGTTGCAGATCTTTTTGAAGTTTGTTGACACAGAACAATTTCAAAGGCAAGTATGCCTTACCAAAAATAGTTTCAATGCAAAAAAATTGAGGCGAATAATTACATTTAATGCACTGACATTTTTTTTTCCATCCTTTACATGACTTTGTTCATTATGCAGACTCCGTGATTTGAAGCAGCTCGGTGAGTAAACAACTAACAGGGGAATATAATTGGAAAAATAACTGGATGTGTTGTCAATGCATGTTTATTGAAATGATTTTATCATGGAAAATTGCAGTAAGCTTATCTTGCATGCAATTAAAAGGTCATGGTTTCGAGTTGTCTTCACTCTTGTAGATAGGTGGTCACAGATTTGGGTTGTAGAGTTAGCCTCTTGCAAATGCAGGCTTCTTGCATTATATTTGTAATGAATCTCGTGTCTCTTAATTTGTAACATTAAATTGGTATGTTTCTAGCATGTTACCACATGATTTATTATGATGCACACTTCATATTCAACTTCTTAGCTTCCCTTAGCCTCTTTCTGATATTATAAATCTGCTAACATCATCTTGCCGTTTGCGGTTAGATTGACTTGGCTGTATGCGTGAAAATCATAAAGTAGCAAACCATTAGGATAGATATAACAAATCACTTTTCTCTAGTTGATGTCATATTATAAAGCAGGTTTCTGTTCCTCTTTTTTCCAATATTAAATTGTTATTGGTGTTTATTTAGCATATGAGTTAATGTGAAATTCTGTCAGTTTATACCCAAAAATGCAAGGTGATAAAAGTAGAGATATTGGTTACATTTTTTTTTAAGTAATTTAATCAATCTCATTTTAAACAGATTTAACCTTGTCACTTATGTGATCCAGGCCTAAGTCACATGGTTTACCCTGGGGCTGTCCATTCTCGTTTTGAGCATTCACTAGGTGTTTATTGCATGGCTGGGAAAGCTATTGATATCATTAAAAAATACCAGGTATATACTTAATGGTCTTATATAAATGCTCTATCAGTTGTGAGATTCTAGTGCTAAGCAGTCATGCGGTCTTGCCATCTTTTCAGGGCCCTGAGCTTGGTATTGAACGGTTTGATGTATCGGCCGTAAAACTTGCTGGTAATTGCCATCTTCTACCAAATTAGTTCTGTTTTAACTGTTCTAATTGCGCTACTTTATCATTTGTCATCCGTGTCCAGGATTACTGCATGATGTTGGTCATGGGCCCTTCAGCCACACTTTTGAGCGGGGGTTCCTTCCCCTGGTTCTTAATGGCACTACTTGGTAAGTATTCTGGATAAAAGAAAGTACATTTTGATTTTCTGCTTTTAATAATACTTTTTTCATTTTTTTCCGTTTTAAATGTATTTGTCAAAAAAAACAAAAACTGAGTATAGTTTAAAACTTTTATACTTCTTAGAATATCACATTGGCGCACCACATGATACTATTGGATTCTTTACTCTTCCTCATTAATTTTTCATTAGTTATTAAATTGAAAGATCACTTTCATGATGGAATACAAAAGTTACTTGTGTGCTGTACCCAAATGTTATCTCTGGTATTGGTTATAATTTTTAACACTTAATATCTTTTTGAAACTTTCCAATCAAGTCATAAAACAATTAGAATTTCCACTCCGCCTATTGTGTGTCATACTTTACTTACTAGATAGATAAGACTATATGACTCTTCCATCAACAATATATTACTCTGTTATGATTTTTGGTATTGATTAGAGTTTTGCCAAAGTACAATCATTTCATTGTGTAGAATCCACCGTTTTGATATATTCTTATTTATACTCTCAGGTCTCATGAGGAAATGTCTGAGAAAATGATAGATTACATTGTTGATGAACACAATATTGATTTGGATTCTCAACTCCTCAAAAAAGTGAAGGTTAGACTGAAATTATCAATTGAATCTTCAATTTTTCTACGTTTTTTCAAACTAAAATTCCATGATATTCTTGATGATTACCATTAAGTTTGGTCGCAACTTTTATTTCTGTTCCATATCCATATTCCATTCCAAATTTTTTATTTTTATTTTGATGTTTCTTAAGAATAAGAACTGGTGAGTGATGACTGAGTTCCTGATTTCAGTCTGTAGACAAAGAGCTTTGATAATTTCATTTCATTTTGCAGGAAATGATCACTTCTAGCTCTGACCATCCTCCCCAAAGAGTCTGTCATCTAATTGTCCAAAATTTAATTTCTTTTAATAACTTCATTTATGCCATACCACTTTCTTTAACAATGTTATTATACTGATTTGCTTCAAAATTTTCTCCTACACAACAGGAGAAGAAGTTCTTATATGATATTGTTGCAAATGGGCGCAATGGAATTGATGTTGACAAGTAAGTTGATGCTTTTCACCTTTTTTCCTCCTGATGTGCCGCTGTTATTGATAACCAATCTCTTGATCGTAGAACCATAACAAATTCAAAACTTTGCAGATTTGACTACATTGTTCGTGACTCACGTGCTTGTGGCCTAGGGTGCAACTTTCAGCCGGAGAGGTGTTCATTTTTATTATCTAGGTGGCATTATTTTGTTGGGTTGGGTGTTCTGACAGTTTGTGAGTTGTGATAACAAAATTGTACAGCAGTGCAGCAATATTTGCTTCTTATCAAAATAAAGAACATACTTCATTCCATAACTTTTTTTTTTCTTCAATATGAGGTTGGAAATTAATTATAACTTGATTTTAATTTTTTATTGACTTTTCAGATTGATGGAGACCATGCAAGTTATGGATGACGAAATTTGTTATCGCGCTACAGATTGTTAGTGCTTACTAAAAACTTTGCTATCATTGTTAGTGCGGAAGACCGTAAATTATAGTACATTATCGTTGTTTGACATGTTGGTCAGATCTGACAATTCACAAGTTATTTGCAACCCGTGCTGATTTGCATAGAACAGTCTATACACATGCAAAAGTAAAGGTGAGCGGTTTCACCAAATTTAGTAATGCCAAATTATATTTGTGTTCAGAGAGAAAACACTAATTTTTGTTGTTTCCATTGTCAGGCAATTGAGTTGATGGTTCTGGATGCACTGGTGAAAGCAGATCCATATCTTCATATTGCATCCTCGATTCATCAACCATCTGACTTTTGGAAGGTCTTGAGTAAATTGCAAGCTTTTGATGTTGGAAATTTTCATTTGGCATTATGAAACTGACACTCTTATATTTCAGTTAGACGATTCAGTTCTCAAAACAATTGAATGTTCTTCCAAACATGAACTGGAGGAGTCCAGAAATTTGATTCGACGCATTCGCAGAAGGGATCTATACCAGGTACAGCCATACAGTGAAGTACCTGATAAATTTTTGACTTATTCTTATCTTTGTGACACTCTTTCTGAAAGGTAGAGAGAATTTAATATTTTGTGCAGACAATAATAATGATAATACATAAATTACATGTGCTGACAAATTGATGCAAACATTTACTCCATTTTGTAGTTATGCAATGAATTTTCTGTTCCAAAGGAAAAACTAGACACCTTCAAAAGCATCACACCCCAAGACATTGTTTGTTCCCAGGTTGAAAAAATTATAGTAATAAGTGTCCTTTTCATTCAGTATATGTACATGCCTGCCTATCTTCTTGGGGACTGATTGAGATACTCATTCTATCTCAATGCCATTTTTTTCGAAACAGGTCAATGGGACCAATTTGAAAGAAGATGATGTCGCTGTGAGCAATGTTAAAATTGATTTAACACGAGGAATGGAAAACCCTCTTGAAAGGTGCATGCTGAAGAACTTAACTGTTCCTAATCATTTCTTAACTGCCAACAGTAGGCTGACACATCTTTCTTCTTTTTGCATGCATTTCCATATCCAGAATTAAATTTTTCAAGGTACTGAATTCACTTATATTTTTAGTTTATTTTTTCCTTTGTTTTTTTTATCACTCTGGTTAATAAATATCAAGAAGTTATTATACTGCAAGTTAGTGTATGAACATGGCAACCAACATCTGATAAAGTACCATATTGTGCAAAAAGAAGATAAAAGTAGTTAAAATTTAGAAGAATTTGGCATTTTGAGAGTGTTGACCACCTGTCATTGTGAAATACGAAATTTATAATGCCTTTGAAATTTTCTGTGCGTACCATTTTGCCTTCTTGAAATAACTGTCATCAAGTCACCATATTCCAAATTAGTCAAATACATATCGTATGGTTACTACCTTTTATGATTGTTCAATTGTTGTTTCCCAAAATTATTTAGTTCTCTTATTGCATATAGTTTACATGGCTGAGACTGCATTATATTATTGTCAGGACTACGAGAGTAAAGAAAAGTTTCCTATCGAAAATGAGCGAATCAGTCATTTGTTGCCAGCATTTTACGAAGACATCATAGTGAGAGTGTACAGCAAGAAGCCTGAACTGGTTAGTGACAAAGAAACAACAGCCAAAAAAGTATTTTCATAATTTGGAAATTTTGAATATATGCACACTATGCCGATGTACTGATTTTTTTTTACATAATCATAGGTGGAAGCTGTTTCTGCTGCCTTTCAAAATTATCAGCTCAAGACATTTGGAAGGAGAGCAGAAGTGCACGAAACTCCTAAGAAGAAGCAGCGTCTTACGCATGAGACCCGCCCTACTGGCTTTAACATGTAGATATCAACTAGTTGTCCCAAATAATCTTTCCCATATGTAATAACGCAGTGGGTGGTTCACACGTCACAGGACCGGACCCATCTAGTCTACTAGTTGTTTCTTCTTGCTTTTGGTGTAAAGACTACTAGTTTCTTAACTCTTGTTATTTGGTCAAATGAGGGGTATATTTAGGGGAAAATGTAGTATATGAATATATAAAATGAATGATACTACTTGGTACTCACTAGTGACCAAATTTATGTGTATTTTTTGGGTTGTTGGAATTTTTTTTAGCAACATATGATTCTATAAAATGGATGATGGTATTACTACTTACTAATGTAGAAGAATGGTCTCAAAGGTTATGTTCTAGTACCCCAATTTTTGAACTTTGACTCTGTAGATACGTTGG
>Ga0315913_1010755_pt1 | contig 10469 bp, 4 predicted proteins | sample MpolsnodulesMG_FD_207736 | JGI IMG/M metagenome (GOLD analysis project Ga0315913, IMG submission 207736) | Medicago polymorpha root nodule microbial communities from Los Angeles, California, United States - small nodules | ecosystem: Host-associated > Plants > Roots > Nodule | place: USA... | reverse complement strand
ATTAAACAATTGAAATATGATTCAATAGTTGTCTATTTTCCTTTAAAGTTCAAGTCTGGTTGGAGCTCATCTCTAACTTTTCTTATTGCATCCAATAGCTCAGGTGTTGTATTTTTGTATTGTATTTTTCCAATGCATGTGAACACAGTAGTTACTAATTTACGTTGAGTCCCAAGGTTCGCTGCAACGTAATTCTAAGAGGCATATACTAATTTGCCTTTTTGTTTGGTATGTACTGTATAATTACTTAAAAACTCTTTAAATTAATAATTATTAATTTATCGATAAATTAATAACTCTCTAAATTAATAAATTTCTCCGGTCCTGACGTTATTAATTTATAGAGTTTCTACTGTATTTTGCAATATTCTTTAATGTGCATTTTATTAACTAGATTTGATTAAAACAAATGGTTTTCCCCCAATTTTTAGTGCATATTTAGTAATTAGGTTTTTTATATGAGAATATTTTAATGTTGCATGTTTCCTTGTGATAATAGATATAGGAGAATAAACACTCAAAGATGAAGAGCTAACCAAGAGCACTTAGCCAAAGATTGAAGATTCAAGACCGTGGAAAATTCGCTAAGAGAGTTGGAAATAGCTTAGCGAATTCAAGGCAAAAGGTTTGGAAGTTATAAAGCCATTCTTACCTTACATCTATAAATATATCTCAACACTTCATTTGTGGAGGATATACACTTTGATAATGGAGAAAGACAACGCAAAATCAAGGTGGAGTTGCAATTAGGAGTAGGGGAATCGCCCTTGGATCCTATTTTCATCCCAATTCCTCTCATTTGTGTAAAGTTACCATGAGTATGGGTGGCAAAATTTTATTTCGTTGGAATAAGATGTATCTTAAAGTCTCTCACACTTATGTATCTTAGACTCTCTAGTCCTGTCCTCAAATTTATGTGTCCCTATTAGTTTATTTTCCAAAAACCTCTCACACTTATGCATCTTAAAGTTTTTTGTTGTTTGAGCTATGCAACTTGTTGTGCCCAACAGTTTACAACTTGCCAACGCATTCACTAAACTTCTTCGTTCCCTTGCGTATTTTGCTTGCTGTCTAAGTTGGATATATGTTCTATCCATAGTCCAACTTGAAGGGAGCTATTAGTGTACAAATTAGTTTATCTCAATTGGATATAAACTTAGAGTTAGTTATACAAGTAGTTAATTAGTCATATGCTAGTTATCTATACAATTAGAAGAAGCTGTTATATGAGATCTTAGCTCTTATTGATGTAACTTTATTATTTTTCACACTTCATCAATAATGAAAACTTGATTTATGCTATCTCAAGATCTTCACATTAACATTAATAATAATGGACAATTAAAAAAACCTACACTAAATAAAAAAAACATTTTAGAAAAGGTAAACTACACTTTCCTCTCCTGACACTCCAATCTTCTTAAAATGTTTAAATTATTCTCCCATCTTTTGTTATGTCAAAATATACACGTATACCCTTTTTATGCAAAACATATTAGCAAAAATTACATTTTTCCCTCTAAAGAGAAGCTTGAATTACATTCACCTCCCCCTCTAATGTTAAAATCTACAATTTAATCCCTTTATTATTTTTTTTAATAGTTTAACAACAAAAAATAACGCACACATGAGAGTGAAAATCGTGTGGATGCATTTTATGATAATCAAAATTCGAATAATATTTTTCTTTATTTTTTATATACAATATCATTAACATATAGTTTTGAACATTATTATAAAATATGAAACAATACATAATAAATTATTTTTAATAATTAATAAAAGCAATAAAATATGGGTATTTAAAAATTTATTTTTCCTTCAAAAAAAATATTTTTATATTCTAAATCATTAGGTTAATAATAAAAAGTTATCATTGACATTGAAATTAAAAAAAACATTATTTTCTGAATTGCCGGTCAAAATTTGTAGATATCATAAAAATATTTATTTAAGTAAAAATGAATTAAAATGAGTACACAGATAATTTTTAGGGGGAGGGGATTGTAATCAAGCATATCTTGGGCGATGAGAGTATAATTTATTTTAGATTTCTACTTTCAAAGAAGGGGTGTATATTATAACATGAAAAGAAAGATATTGTAATTCAAACTTCTCTTATGGGAAGAGAGTTCAATTTACTCTTTAAAATATCAAAAACATTAGTTCGGTTAAAAAAAATTGTATCTTGTTAACGGGTTTCCACAAAGTACTATTTAAGCATTTTAAATTAGGCTTAATTGCAATTTTAGTCCCTTAACTATTTTATTAGTATCGATTTGGTCGCTTAACTAAATTTTGATTTATTTTGGTATCTTAATTTTCTCTTTGTTACACATTTTGGTCATTTCCGTTAGTTTTATTAAAAAAAAACATTAGGGTTTATAACTTAGCAACAACACCATCAACAACAGCAAGAAAAAACCCAGAAACTCATAAAATTCATACACAAACCCAGAACTTCATAAAAAAAATCCAAATTTTATAAGAAAAACCATAAACAAGAAAAATCATTTCTAACTCATCTTCCCAATATCTTTTCCATACAAATTCCAAAACCATAAACAAAAATCATAATCATAATCTTCATCATCTTTCAACTCTCAATAATCATAACCCAAAACCATAAGTCCAAAGACCAAAATGCACACAAATCGCACCCCATCCATGACAACAAACACAGGAAAACAGCAAACACAGCAAATCGCACACAAATCGCACCCTCAATAATCATAACACAGCAAACACATCAACTGGGGAAAACGAAATCGATTAGGGTTCTTCAATTGGGGAAAACGGAAAAACAATTAGGGTTCCAGAATTGGGGAAAACGAAGGTTTGATTAGGGTTTTGCAATTGGGGAAAACGAATTCAACAATTTACGATTTGAGAAAGAAATGATTTGAGAAAGAAATTTTGCTGGAATTGTTGTTGCTAAAATGATTTGATGGAATTGTTGTTGTTGAAATTGAGATTGGGTATTTGTGGTTGTTGAAAAGAGAAGAAAAGAGATTTTTTTTTTCCTGTGAGAAGATGAAGATCTGGAAAATGTGAAAAAAGATCTGGAAAACTTTAATGACGAAGATGAAGATGAGGAAAAAATATAATAAAAATTCCCAGCGCCAATGTCATAATGACACGTGTACAACAGTTAATATTTTTTATTAAATCCTAACGTTTTTGAATTAAAACTAACGGAAATGACCAAAATATGTAAGGGAGAGAAAGTTAAGGGAACAAAATAAATCAAATTTTAATTAAGGGACCAAAGCGATACTAATTAAATAGTTAAGAGACGAAAATAGCAATTAAACTTTTAAATTAAGTAATTATTCTTTTAAAAAATTAAACATGTCAAATTTTAATACATTAAATGAATAAATTTTCATAAAAACTTTCCATTTAATATCCTTAAAAAGTGTCTTTCAACACTTGTTAGCATTTCTAAAAAATTATTATGCATCAAGTAATTCAAATCACAAACTAATAATTACTTCGTATAAGACTATCTTAAAACAAACATATGAATTAAACAAGGGAAATGTTAACTTGTACCTTTAAGACACAAGTTTAAAAACTAAACATAAAAACTTTTTCTTGAGAATTGTACATTCATTGTATTAAAAGTTTAAAATTTTATATTTTCAATACAAAAGTTAACTTTTAATTCTATTTTTAATTTCTTAACTTGTACCCTGAAAGGACACAAGTTAAAATGACCCATTAAATAATTATCAATTGTACAAAACTTGGTCGACTACTGTTCGCGTTATTGTAATTCAAAAAGTAATGGAATTCAAAATACAAACTCAAAATTACAAGTTGGTTGTTCTATGATTCTAATATGGTATTGGTTTTTTCTTTTTTTGCAACGATTATTGCACAAAAAAGATGTTCCAATCAACCAAGAACAACCCAACCAAAATGAAAAACCCAACAAAGTTTTTGCAGCATTTGCATGAAACAATGCCAGTACAACAATCTAACTTTAACCAGATCTAAGATGGTCATAGTCTCATCTTTTCCCCACTTGAAAATAAATAGAACAATCTCATGCATACCTTATAATCATAGAGGACAAACTACAATATATCCTTAAAATCAATCCTTCTAGTAAAAACTTGAAGGAAAAAAAATAAAAGATATTCAAAATTCCCAAAAAAAAATCACACTAATATATAATACAAAAACTTATAAGCGCGTGTATGTTTATCCATTAAAAGGTAAAGAGACTAAAATAAAGAATTAAAGAGAGATTAGATAGGACTAGATCCTCTGCGGATGTAATATAGTATTACATCCGTAGACTCACTCAAAATCAAACACTCCTTACAACTGCAACATCATACTGCAACCGCATATGATATAATATTTGATCAAAAAGTAAGAACTTATAACTTCATACCCAAAATCCTTAGATGTTAAGGAAAATTTGGTGGCGAATCATGGCCCACACCAGGACTATGACCCGGACTAGTTGGACGAAAAGCATCACCTTGACTATCCTTGTCATCATTTTTGGTATAAAAACCAATGGAAGGAGCTTGTGGACTCCTCAACAAAACTCTTGGAATTGTTGGTGGTGCTTGAACATTCTTCCCTAACACTTCCATCAAACCAAAATTTTGCACAAGAATGAGAAAAACAAGAAAGCTCAACATAATGGTTTTCTTTGCCATGAAGCTCACTATAGAGCAAGAGAGAATTAATTAAAACTAGTTAAGTGATGATGATGGTTTTGATGAGGTTGTTAATTGAGAGTGGTAATGGTATTTAACATGAGATTCTATAAGGTCCCACGTGAGACGATATTCTTGTGTTACAACATGGTGATATAATAAGGGATTAATTGCACATGGATGTGTCGTTTAAATATTGATATCAAAGGTACAGAAAGATAATAAAGGTGTAAGCACTCGAATATTTTCTCAAAGAAGCAAGTCCAACGTTTCTTGGCTATCTTCCTATTAGGGCATAACTTGTAATCAAAGTTGTTAAAGTAAAAGACGGTTGATCATGAGATTAGACAACACTAAGAACAATTGGATTTTTAATAATATGTGATCTTGGTTACTATGCTTGATTTTTAATAACTTGTAATCAAATTTTAAGGAATACATACCGTTCAAGATTTGGATTCTCTTCGTTAAAAATGTTCTCAAGTAAAATTTAAACCATGACATGAGAGAGAAAGTGAAAATTAAATTATAAAGAAAAGTAGTTGTTGTACTTTAATGGTGGAGATTGAAAATGGAGAAAATTTTAGAGAAATATCAATGGAGATAATTCAATTATGTCGGTTCACATTGGCATCAAGATAAAGATCAAAGATAAATTTAAGTAGCGTCGATTGACGAACAAGAAAAAGGATGGCTGACCCATCATTAAGTAAGCAAGTATATATACTCTTACATCGAAAATGGATTCAAGATGATATTTCCTCTGTTTTTTTGTGTGGTGTCTAGGGTTCGAACCTCGGACTTTACATATATTATGCATTGTCCTTACCAACTGAGTTCACTAGCGAAGCTAGAAATTTTGTAGAGTCTGGGCAAAATTTTGACCCAAATTCACATGGACATAATATATAAATAGTTATAAATATGATTTATTATGCCCTATTGTAAAAGTAATTGTAAGTTTTTTTAGGTATGAAATGATTGTAAGTTGTAACTTGATAGTATGTCATTTTGTCTAATATACTATTATGAATAGCGATTCGAATTTTGTTACCATAAATTAAATGAACAATGGAGTAAATATAGATTTTGATTTATGTGAGTATTGAGTATTGGTTTGGATGAATGATATAATAATTCATAGTAAGAGAGAATTATTCAAGTTAAGTCACTTCAAGAATTTATTCTAAAATTTTATTATAGTAATCAATTTCAAATTCCAATGATATTGATTATAATATTTTATTATATTGATTAAACTAATTTTAGTGGTAATTTTATTAACTATTCATTTTTAGAATTAATAGTAGAATAGAAAATATAAAATAAAATAAAACAATGATAAATTTTAGTGACAACTTAACCGTAGGTAAAAGTCCATAATGTTATTAAAATGGTCTCCTTAGAATTACATATGGTATTATCCGTAGGTAAATGTGGACAACATGCAGTGACAGCCGTTCGACAATGACAGACAAATTTAGCTACGGAAATTTACCCTATAGTGACGGAATTTGGCCGTCACTAAAAGTCAAATTTCTTGTAGTGATATAAAGAAAGTCAATTTTTGAAAGTCGGTCTATGAAAGATTCTAATATAACTGAAGTAAGTATTAGTAAGATTTGCATTGAATCGACAGTCAGTTTTTGAAAGATTCTCATAGAATGGATAGTCTGTCTTTGTAAGATTGTAACAGAACTAAGGCTGTGTTTGTTTGAAGGATTAAGTTTACAATCCTTCGAATAACATTTCCTGGAACATTATTCCTAGGAATCTGAAGCCTATTAAAGTGTTTGGTAATTAATTTAGTTTTCCAGGAATATGTTTAAATATATTTAATTTATAATTTAAAATAAAAAATAAAAGAGTTGAAATAGTGAGAGTGAGAAATTATGAGTGGTTACCTCTTATTCCTGTGGGAATAAAAGATTCTTATACTTTATCATGGGAATAAAAAGTGAAAAAGTCATGTGTTTAAATATATTTAACTTCTGTTCTATAAGAATCATTCAAAGGCTGACTTCCACTCTATGAGATCTTCTAAAGACTAACCTCTCGTTCTATGAGAATCTTTCAAAGACTAACTATCACTTTATGAGAATCTTTCAAAGACTAACTTCTATTTTATGAGAATCTTTCAAAGACTAACTTCTGTTCTATGAAAATTTTCTAAAGACTAACTTCCGTTCCATGAGAATCTTCTAAAGACTAACTTCTGTTTTATAAGAATAATTTAAAGGCTAACTTCCGTTCTATGAGAATCTTCTAAAGACCTCTTGTTCTATGAGAATCTTTCAAAGACTGTCTGTCATTCTATGAGAATCTTCTAAAGATTAACTTTCATTATGTGAAATATTTTCAAAAACTGACTTCCATTCTATGAGAATCTTCTAAAAACCAACTTTTATCTTGTGAAAATTTTCTAAGGATTAACTTTCGTTATCCAAGAATCTTCTAAAGACATACTATCATTATATAAAAATCGTACTCCATCAAAATTTTATAATTGTCCTTTTAAAACTCATCTTAATTTTATGTTCCTAATAGTCATTTTACAAAATATAAAACCAATTTGTTTCTTTTTTCTTCTCCTTATTATGTAATTCCCTTATTATAAGCAGAGGAAAAAAGTAATGTATTATGACATAAATATAAGAAAAAATTTGTTAAAAAATTATAATTTTTTTTTGGAAGAGATTGTCATAATATTCTATCTATTTTTAGAAAATTTCATTAAATTAAAAAATATGAAGATTAGACATGAGTTGATTAAAAGTATAGACTAATTTCATTAAAGGAAAATTTTAGAGGGACCAAAAGCCTAAGGAATATTTTAGGGGGACTAAAATCAAATGTTGATATATTTAGAGGGACCATTTACTCTCTTTTTTTTTTTACATAAAAGAGGGACTATTTACTTTTTTTTTTAGGAAGAGAGGGATCATTTACTTATTTAACCCAAAAATAAAATGCATATAGTTACAAGTGTCGTATCCTTCAATACCAAAACAAAATTATTAACATAATTTTTCAATTTTTTTGATAACATAGTATTTCAATTTAAATGGTCAACATTTCATCATACTTAATTGATTATTAATCACCTAACACCATCAATTTTAACAAATTATTATGATAGAATAACATATTGAAAGTAATAACTGAACACATAATTCCTGGTCATTTTTTTTATTAACTTTTACAACTAAATTTTAATTTTGAATTATATTAATTTATTTAAAAAAATTGTGCGAACTTTCAGTCCTTGGAAAATTGTCATATAATGATAGTATGTCTTTGGAAGACTCTCGGATAACAAAATTTAATCTTTAGAAAATTTTCACAAGATAAAAGTTAGTCTTTAGAAGATTCTCAGAGAATGGAAGTTAGTCTTTGGAAAAATTTCACATAATGAAAGTTAATCTTTAGAAGATTCTCATAGAATGACAGTCAGTCTTTGAAAGATTCTCATAGAAGAAGAGGTTAGTCTTTAGAAGATTCTCATAAAACAGAAGTTAGTCTTTAGAAAATTTTCATAGAACGGAAGTGAGTCTACGAAAGATTTTCATAAAACAGAAGTTAGCCTTTGAAAGATTCTCATAGAGTGATAGTTAGTCTTTGAAAGATTCTCATAGAACGAGAGGTTAGTCTTTAGAAGATTCTCATAGAATGGAAGTTAGCCTTTGACTGATTCTTATGGAACAGAAGTTAGTCTTTAGAAGATTCTCATAGAACAAAAGTTAATCTATGAAAGGTTTTCATAGAATGATAGTTAATCTTTGAAATATTCTCATGGAATGTGATGTTAGTCTTTACAAGATTCTCATAGAACGGGAGTTAGTCTTTGAATGATTCTTATAGAGCGGAAGTTGGTCTTTAGAAGATTCTCATATACGGAAGTTAGTTTTTGAAAGATTTTCATAATACGAAAGTTAGTTTTTGAAAGATTCTCATAAAATGATAGTTAGTCTTTGAAATATTCTCATAATGGTTAGTCTTTGAAAAATTCTCATCATAGAGAAACTAGTATATGAAAGATTTCTTAATTATATGTTTATGTATACCTATTATAGTGGGTAATAGTATTTTTTTTTTAAATAAAATGGGTATTAGTTATTAAAATTATATTTTTTTTAACAAAACATGAGTTAAATATGAATTTTATTTAAAAATTATAATTTTTTTGGAGAGATATTTACAGTATTCTATGCAATTTCGTTAAAAAATACAATTGCTACACATGAATTAACTTAAAAATAGAGAACAAAAATAGTGATTGAAAATTTTATAGAAACTAAAAATTGAAGAATGATTCTAGAGGAACTAAAATGAAAAGTTGATATATTGATAATGATTAAAAACATATTTATCCCTATTTAAAAATACCATAATATTCTTTCAAAAAAACCCATAATATGTAATTACTAATGTTATTTTTATTTATAATTATATAGTTATTATCATGAAAATTAAATCAGAATTTATCAAGGCGTATGAGCATGCTGAGGGATTTTTAAAAATTTTCCAATATTGCAAAAAACACCCTTTGTTAAATGTAATTCCAAAATCAATTGGTATTTTTAAAAATCAATATATATTAAAAAAAATAGAATCTTAGTAAATCAAGTAACCTATAAATCTCAACCATTCAAAATCTTCTTAATACATCTAATGGTTAACATCCATTTAAAAAAAACAAAAAAATCGTGACTTTTTAAAATGTAAATCATTTTGAATATCCCTTCATTAATCTCAATCGCTTAACAAAAATATAGGGATGATGATGTGTCATGTTAAAGTGTCCCATTGTTAGACTCGCCATGGTACACGTAGATGCCATCTATTGAAACATTGGTGTGAAGATGGAAAGAAATTGGAAGGTTGAAAGATTAAACACCAAGTAATTAAACTTTGATCTAGTGTTGTGTGAATTGAACAAATAGAGTGTGGGGATCCAACATAAGAATAGAACAAACACATTAGTAGTGTTTAAATAAGTGGTATTTAATTTTAAATACCAGATAATGATGAAAATAATTATTATTATTATTATTTATTTAAGGATATCACTTCCCATAATTTTAGCTTATGTTGGTTGTGATAAGATTGAAAATCCAACTGAATTTCTTATCTTTCCTTCGTTATTGGATTTGTTTATTTTTGAACTTATCCGATTAGTTTGTTACTTGAACTGATCTGTGAGTTGCTTAATTTTTAAGTTTACTTAATTCTTAAGTTTCTCCAAATTAGTTACAAACTCTTCCTATAAAAGGAGAGCTCACCTACTTCAAAAAATACACCAAATAGTTTTATTGAGTTGTCGAAAACTTTTTCTCTCTTCTCCCTTTCTTGACTTGTGTTGACGAGTCTTTCTTCTCTTCATCTCCTTTTTCTGTCCCTTCGGAATTAAGAGTGTTGTTAAGACCATAGTCTCTTTTTCGGTTTAATGTCCCTTCAGTATTAAGAATGGTCTTAAAAACATAGTCCATTCGATAATATATGTCCCTTCGGAATAAAGAGTACTTTTAAGATCATAATCCATATTTGGAATAACAATGTCCCGTCGAAATTAAGAATAGTCTTAACGGTATATAAAAATTATTTCAATATATTTCTATTGGGTTAAATAAGTTTTTCGTCCCTATAAATATAATGAATTTTGATTTTAGTCCCTATAAAATTAAATTGAATGTTTTCATCCTCACAAAAAAATTTATTTTGTTTTTCGTCCTTAATAGATATAATTTTGACGTATTTTTGACATTTTTTGAACATAATATGAATATATAA
>Ga0315913_1010754_pt1 | contig 10471 bp, 7 predicted proteins | sample MpolsnodulesMG_FD_207736 | JGI IMG/M metagenome (GOLD analysis project Ga0315913, IMG submission 207736) | Medicago polymorpha root nodule microbial communities from Los Angeles, California, United States - small nodules | ecosystem: Host-associated > Plants > Roots > Nodule | place: USA... | reverse complement strand
AGTAGATGTAATAAAAATAACATTTTTATTATGGCAGATTAATTCTGCATCTGTGATTTCAAACTTCATAACTGAATCTTCTAGTTCGAAATGGAGTTGGATAAACGAACCTGTGGGTATTTCGAAGGATAATATATTGTCAAAAACTGGATTACTTGAGCAAATAAATATCACCGCTGATAGAAGTGACTACTTGTGGTACTCATCAAGGTACACAAGCCTCCAAGGTTGAAAGATATTTTCCCTGACCGATGATTCTGTACTTCTCGATAACACTTCTATTGCATTCTTTTGAAGCATTGATCTTAAGGATGATCCTGGTTCTCAAACAGTCCTTCACATTGAATCGCTCGGCCATGCCCTTCATGCTTTCATAAACGGCAAGCTTGCAGGTAATTATTCACTAGGATTTTATGGTTTTTATATTTTGAAAGTTTCAAAGAGGCTGTGTTATTGAAACTCAAATGAAGCCAAGATTGATTTTAAAACAAGTTAAAAATATGAGTTGATCATGGATTTTTTTTTTTTGGAGGGAAAGTTGATCATGGATGTTCTGCCCAAAATGTTCATAATTTATTGTTTCAATTAAGTTCTTGAATTATTAAATAATAATTTTCTATGATATTATTGATGAATTCTTAGGGAGTCAAGCCGGGAACAAAGACAAACCTAAGCTTAATGTGGACATCCCAATCACAGTAATTTCTGGAAAGAACAAAATTGATCTGCTGAGTTTAACAGTTGGACTTCAGGTTTAGCTTTTCTTGTTTTTAGTTTCCAATTATGGATAGAATGGCTTGCTCCTCCAATGATTTCTCTCATTACTATATCTAAGCTAACATGAACCATATGCACATCAGAACTATGGAGCTTTTTTTGACACATGGGGAGCAGGGATCACCGGTCCCGTGATATTGAAAGGTTTGAAGAATGGCAACAGCACTCTTGATCTCTCCTCTGAGAAGTGGACATACCAGGTCAATCTTAACTTTTGATCAAAGACTATTTATTAGTCTTAATGGAGATACATTGTTAACGTAGTTAATTCTTTTGATACAGGTTGGCCTAAAAGGTGAAGATTTAGGTCTGTCCAGTGGAGGTTCCGAAAGGTGGAACTCACAGTCTACTTTCCCTAAGAATCAACCATTGATTTGGTACAAGGTAATTTTATTTTCAATTTATTGTTTCCCTTGATATAAGTTATGGAATTTCAAATTAAAAGAATGCCACTATATGAAAAATGTTTTTTGCTACTAACCAATGTCATACATGTTGCATTAGACAAACTTTGATGCTCCATCCGGCAGTAATCCAGTTGCGATTGACTTCACGGGGATGGGAAAAGGTGAGGCTTGGGTAAATGGACAAAGCATTGGGCGATACTGGCCTACATATGTTGCTTCAAATGCCGATTGCACAGACTCATGCAACTACAGAGGACCTTATACTCAAACCAAATGTCACATTAATTGTGGAAAACCATCACAGACATTGTAAGTGTTGCAAATTTTCAATGAAAAAGAGTTTAAACATGAAAAAAAATCTTGATCTATGATGTGACTGAGACATTAATCCCATCTCACAGATACCATGTACCACGATCGTTTTTGAAACCAAACGGCAACACTCTTGTATTATTTGAGGAAAGTGGAGGTGATCCAACACAAATAGCTTTTGCTACAAAACAGCTAGGAAGTGTGTGTGCACATGTATCTGATTCTCACCCACCTCAAATAGACTTGTGGAACCAAGATACAGAATCAGGGGAAAAAGTAGGGCCTGCACTGTTCCTCAAGTGTCCTAATCATAATCAGGTAATCTCTTCCATCAAATTTGCAAGCTATGGAACACCACTAGGGACGTGCGGAAACTTCTACCACGGACGTTGCAGCAGCAATAAGGCGCTGTCAATTGTAAAGGTGTTTATCTGGATTGGATTAATGTTCCCTTTCTAATTTGTCATGTTTCACTTTGTTTTACATCGACTGTGTTGGGAATGGCTCATAGTTAACTGATATATGAGTAGGTTGCTTTAGCTTGTGTGAATAATAGAAAATCAACTAATCAACTAATAGTATTGAAACACAAGAACTAATATATAACCGTAAGCTTGAACAATAGAAAACCACTACAACCACTATGCATCCGTAGACGTAGACACAGTTGGCCGAACTCCTTGATCAAATCTTCTTTTTTTTTGTTGGTTTTAAAGAGGTTTGTGGTGAAACTCTCACACACTATGTGCATAGAAGTGGAGAAGTGTGGGTTCGAGTCCGGGCTCCAACATATCAAATGTCCCTACAACCTTTTACCATTTGAGTTGTACTTACAGGACAATCTTTTGTGTTCTTTGTTTGTGTTTTCATACCTGTTTTCTTTTGAACCAGAGTTGTTGTAACATACTAAAATTATCTAATTAACAGGCCTGCATTGGGTCAAGAAGTTGTAGTATTGGAGTATCAACTGAGACATTTGGAGACCCTTGTAGAGGAGTGCGAAAGAGTTTAGCTGTTGAAGCTACTTGTGCTTATAGCCATACAGACATGTAACATGTTAGTCGAAGTACCACTTGGAATAAAAGAAACAAATACTGTCATCATTATATTGTGACCATTTCGACAAATTGAAACTTCCATTATGATGGAATACAAATGCAATTTAGGAATACAAATACAAAAAAACTCACATTGTGGTAGGTTTAAGAAACTTGTAGCACATTGAGATTTAAGAAAATGGTTGTAATAGAAAACATTATGGTTTGTGAATAAGTAGTTGATTTGCTCTCTTTGTTATATTTATTAGTTTGTTCCTAGATATAAGGACGATTTGTTCTAATTAAATGTAATTATTTATTGTAATTACTTGTATAGCCTTGTATATGTAAGGAATATCAATGAGAAAGGCATCAAAGCCAATATTTGTGACATTTGTAGACCCTTCTTAGTCCTAGATTTGTTTTAAATTTCTGGTTGTTGCTTCAATTTTTAGTTGCCACATTCGCATGCATTTTTAAACTGGTTGGATATGATTTATGCATTCGATATAATATTTGGTTTACATCCGTTCTTAATGCTTTTGCCGACAAGCACTCAACAAATGAACTTTTGGATGAGGAATATCTTACTGATTGTTTTGAATTTCTAGTTTGAACGAGAAATCGCCTTACTATATAACGAATCTGGATTCAAGCTTTAAGAGATAGAAACAGAGAGAGGAAGGTATGAGAACATCATAGGAAGGCTAGGGAACTTGATTCAAGCTTGTTGATGCTTCTCCAACATCTATCAACCTTATCTTGTTAGTTATGATCTCCATGGGTAACTAAACTCTCTTTTTTGTATAAGGATTGAAGGTAAATAGCTAGGATTATATGTAATACTCATAATTTGACTGGTTGTATATGATTTATGCATTCAATATAATCTTTGGTTTACATTTGTTCTTAATGCTTTTTTCGATGAGCAATGATCAAATAAACTTTTGATTTAATAGAAGCTAGGAATTGCCTTATTATCTAACGAAACTGGTTCATGCCACGTATAGGTGCTATAACTCTAGAAATAACGGTTAGGTTAGATATATATTCATGTATAACTATCCGGTCTTATGCCATTGAATCACCCGGCTATTTTGCCACCGCATTGAAAATTAGTTGATTCATTGGATCTCGTGTCATCATCCAAGAGTGAAGGTGAATGTTGAGGGTAGGTGGAGTTATATCTGAAGCATAAAAAGTATACAATCGATTAAGAGGAATCATCAGATGAAAATCTATCCAAATCTAATTCCAGCACAACTTTCTATAAACTTGTCATATTTTACTTGCAACCCTATTACCAATAATACCAAAACAACTTATGCAAACTTAATTTATAATTTTTATGAAGTACAAAGAAAGATCGAAACTAAGTGTGACCTTTGTGGTTGGATACGATTTATTTTTTATAAAACTGATATAATACTTATTGTTGTACGAGGATGTAAGACCCTCTTTATCAAATGGCATCATTGTCGGAGAGTGTGTCAAATTAGTTTTGATATTACTTGTTTACTGTTTTTCTAAGTTGTACATATTTTTTTTCTATGTTTTGCTCCAATCGCTAGGTGAAGCTAGTTCACCCAGTGAACAAGACAAAACATGTACAAAATCTTAATTTAGTTTGATTTATGTTTTTTTTTTGGTTATATAACACACTTGCCTACTAATTACTGTATGGTTGTTTGATTGTCTTTGTATATGAGGCAAGACACCTTCGAGTCAGCTGCTTTTTGATCCCGATATCAGAAGGACCGAAAGGAGTAGCAAAAGCCAAACAAAGAAACAAGCACTTTAGCAATCAGGAACAACCAATATGGCCAACAACAACAAAGAAACACCAACATTAGAGATGAACAACAACAGTCCAAAAAGGTTCGCTCGATCAGCCAAATCTAAGAACAATCAGAGAGAGATGGAGATTAAGACATGATTCATTCAACTCCTATACTCGAATCTATTCATCGAAATGGACCATGAATACCCTCATCAACCACTTAGTGACGTTTTTTAATCGTTAACATTATAACTAGTTTCAAAATTAAGTTTTAGTGTTAGTAACATCCACAAAATCAACTCTAAACCTAACATAATTAAGTTTTTAAAATTTATTCTTACCATTTACATTATGCTGAATTTTGCGTCAACAGTTTCCAAATGCTAAGTAAAGTCGCATTTATGTACACTTTCAATAGGCATTTAGCTTCAATTTTGGCGTCTTTTTTGTAGATGTTATTTAGCATAGGTAGGAAGCTAGTGTTTAATATCCTAGCTTTAATTGTCATTCATTTTTTGGACTCTATGCTGACGCTAAAAGGCTATTAGTAATTTAGTGTCCATAAAATTAGCCTTTTTGCATCCATTTTTATGATGACTCTAAAACACATTTTTCTTGTAGTGTAGATATAGAGACCGGAAAAAGTGGAAGAAATAACAAATTAATTTTGGATTATGATAGGATCGAAGGAATAAGCAAGTTGAAACCTCAACACAAAGAACTTCTAAAAAGTGTGGTTGTCCATTCAAAATTAGATTAACACCGTTGAAAGATGGTTTGAGACGAAAAGTTAAGGTTAAATGTGGAGTTCACAACCATATGCTACCTAATAAAATGGAAGGTCATGCATTTGTAGGGCGTATAACAATAGAAGAACACGAAGATGTTAAGGATTTTGTTGAAATTGACTTCAAATTTCTGATTTTGTGAAGACCAAAATCGTGCCACGATTTTGGGAGGCGCGACGCGATTTTCTTGGCAGAATGGATGGTTTCTGCTGGAGGAAAATAGTGGCACGATTTAGTACTGGCGTGACACGATTTCTGGATAAGGTCGTTGTACCTTGTGTCGTACGCTTCAATCGTGATGCGATTGTTCACTGGCGCGACACGATTGTGTCTGTTACTGTGTACTATATAAGTGTTTCTTTGTAGATTTTGAAGTAGAGCTTGAAGTTAGAGAAACTTGAATTACAAAGGAGGTAACTTTAGGGTTGAGTGTCTTTGTAGTGAGGTTCTCTTGGGTTGGGAAACATTGTAAGCACCTTGGGTAGTGAGATTTCACCATTAGAAGGATCAAAAGCTTCCTTTTGTGTTTTCTCTTATGATTCATTGAGAGTGTGGGTGACATGAAAATGGGTAGAAATTAGGTCTTATTCTTTTGTGAGCTTTTTAGCTAATCTCTTGTAACTCATTTGTATCACTTTCATCTTAGTGGAATGGAGGGCTGCTCTCTCCCCCATAGTAGGTCATATTGGATCGAACTGGGTTACCATCTTGGTGTGTTTGTTCCTTTATTTCATTGCTTATCTTTATTGCTTTGATTATGCTTGTGGTGTTTCTCTACACTTAGATTTAGGTCTGTTTTTGTTGTTGTTGCTTGGAGACACTTTGTCCATTGATTACCACTTCCTTTACTCCACACATCTTTGTTATTCATTGGTGTGATTTTGTCCAAAATACACAACAATTGGCGCCCACCGTGGGGCGAAGGCATTATTGGTATAGTTGGTATCATGGGTTCAAAGTGGGACATCGAGAAGTTCATCGGAAGTAATGATTTCGGGTTGTGGAAGGTTAAGATGCAAGCGGTTTTGACACAACAAAAGTGTGTAGAAGCATTGAAGGGTGAAGCGTCGATGCCGGCGAGTTTGACACAAGCAGAGAAGCGTGAGATGATAGACAAGGCCAAGAGTGCCATTGTTTTATGTCTCGGAGATAAGGTCTTAAGGGATGTCGCGAGGGAAGCTATTGTGGCGTCGATGTGGGCTAAGTTGGAGTCATTGTACATGACGAAATCGTTGGCTCATAGGCAACTCTTGAAACAACAACTCTATTCATTCAAGATGGTGGAGTCTAAATCAATCTCGGAGCAATTGGCAGAATTTAACAAAATTCTTGATGATTTGGCTAACATTGAAGTTAACATGGAAGATGAGGATAAGGCTTTGTTGTTACTTTGTTCATTACCAAAGTCTTTGGAGCATTTCAAGGATACCATCCTTTATGGTAAGGAGGGCACCACTACTTTGGAGGAGGTCCAATCGGCTTTGAGAACCAAGGAATTGACCAAGTTCAAGGACTTGAAGGTTGATGAATGTGGTGAAGGCTTGAATGTTGCAAGGGGAAGGAGTGAGCATAGAGGAAAAGGCAAGGGGAAGTCGAGGTCCAAGTCTAGGTCTAAGGGCTTTGACAAATCAAAGTATAAATGATTTCTTTGTCATAAGCAAGGTCACTTCAAGAAGGATTGCCCGAATAAAGGGGGCAATGGTAGTCCTTCCGTTCAAGTTGCGGTGGCGTCCGATGAAGATGGTTATGAGAGTGCGGGTGCACTAGTGGTCACAAGTTGGGAACCGGAGAAGAGTTGGGTTTTGGACTCGGGATGCTCTTATCACATGTGTCCTAGGAAGGAATATTTTGAGACTTTGGCTCTAAAAGAAGGAGGAGTTGTTCGACTCGGAAATAACAAAGCATGCAAAGTCCAAGGCATGGGCACCGTTTGTCTAAAGATGTTTGATGACCGTGAATTCCTTTTAAAGGATGTGAGGTTTGTTCCCGAACTTACGTGAAATTTAATTTCCATAAGCATGTTTGATAGTCTAGGTTATTACACTAGAATTGAGCATGGGGTTTGTAAAATTTCGCATGGTGCATTGATTACGGTTAAAGGGTTTAAAATGAATGGTTTATACATTTTAGATGGTTCCATAGTAATTGGTAATGCATCGGTGGCTAGTGTAGTACCTCGTAATAATTCTGAATTGTGGCATTTGAGATTGGGGCATGTTAGTGAAAGAGGTTTAGTTGAACTAACTAAACAAGGTTTGCTAGGAAAAGATAAATTGGACAAGCTAGAATTTTGTGAGCATTGCATACTAGGCAAGCAACATAGAGTAAAGTTTGGTAGTGGTATGCATCATTCTAGTAGGCCTTTTGAGTATTTGCATTCAGACCTTTGGGGTCCTTCCAAGACACTTACTCATGGAGTGTGGGTCTTTGTTTTGAAAAACAAAAGTGACACCTTTGAAAAGTTCAAGGAATGGCACACTCTCATAGAAAATCAAATGGGAACTAAACTTAAAGGATTAAGAACTGACAATGGCCTGGAGTTTGTTTCAGAGCAATTTAATGAGTTTTACAGGTTGAAAGGAATCAAGAGGCATAGAACCGTACTGAGAACACCGCAACAAAATGGTCATGTTGAACGCATGAATAGGACCTTTTTGGAGCGTGTGAGGTGTATGCTTCTAGGAGCTGGGTTACCTAAGAGTTTATGGAGTGAAGTAGTGACATCTGCTGCTTTTTTGATCAATAGATGTCCGTCAACGAGAATAGACTTTAAGACACCTATGGAAGTATGGAGTGGGAAATCGACAAATTACTCATCTTTGAAGGTTTTCGGAGCTTTGGCATATGCGCATATCAAGCAAGACAAGCTTGAGTCTAGAGCTTTGAAATGTGTCTTCATTGGTTATCCGGAAGGTGTGAAGGGTTACAAGTTGTGGAAATTGGAATCTAGTGGAGGATCAAAAATCTTGATTAGTAGGGATGTTACCTTTGATGAGACCCGTATGGGGATGAAGTGTAAAGACCTAGAGACTTTAGTACCGAAAACAATGGTGGAGGAAACTCAGTTTGAGGTGGAGCTTCCAATTGAAGAGAAAGATGATGTAGAAGATGAAGCTTCGACATCGGATACAAGTGGAACTCAACCGGTAGTGGATCCTGATTATCTTTTGGCTAGAGATAGAGAAAGGAGGACCATTACAGCACCTAGAAGATATGGTTATGCGGACTTGGTGTGTTTTGCTCTAAATGCGGCTGAAGATGTGCAAGGCTCGGAGCCTAGAAACTTCAAGGAGGCATTTGAGAGCAAAGAAAGCGAGTATTGGTTGAAGGCCGTGAATGAAGAGATGGATTCATTGGAAAAGAACCAAACTTGGAAACTTGTGAAGCTACCTAAACACCAAAGGGTAGTTGGATGCAAGTGGATCTTCAAGAAAAAGGAAAGTATTCCGGGAGTTGAGGGTCCTAGGTATAAAGCAAGACTTGTGGCCAAGGGTTTCACTCAAGTGGAGGGGATCGACTACAATGGGATCTTCTCACCGGTGGTGAAACATTGTTCCATAAGGATACTTATGACTATTGTGAATCAATTCAATCTTGAATTGGAACAAATGGATGTAAAGACCGTTTTCTTACACGGTGACCTTGAAGAGACAATCTACATGTTGCAACTAGAAGGTTTTGTGGAGGACAAGTCTAAGGTATGTCTTTTGAAGAAATCTTTGTATGGGTTGAAGCAAAGCCCTAAGCAATGGTATCGCCGGTTTGATGAATTTCTTTTGAAGACCGGTTTTGTGAGAAGCGGGTATGATTCTTGTGTGTACATGTTGAAGAGGGGTGAGAAAGTCATTCTCTACCTACTTTTATATGTGGATGATATCTTGATGGCAAGTTTTAGCAAGGATGAGATTATGAAGCTCAAAGAAAAGTTAAATGGTGAATTTGAGATGAAAGATCTTGGTCCGGCAAAGAGAGTCGTTGGTATTGATATCTTGAGGAATCGTGACAAAGGTGAACTTTTCTTATCTCAAATTAGTTATTTGAAGAAGGTGATGCAGCGTTTTAGAATGTCAAACTCTAAAACCGTGAGCACCCCCTTGGGACACCACACAAAGTTGTCCATAAAACAATGTCCTCAATCCGAGGATGAGAAGCAAGAGATGGAAAGTACTCCCTGTGCAAGTGGGGCTGGAAGCATCATGTATGGGATGGTTTGTAGTAGGCTGGACTTAGCCTATGCGGTTAGCATTGTGAGTCAGTTTACGGCAAATCCGGGTATTGTGCATTGGCAAGCTTTGAACTGGGTGTTGAGGTATTTGAATGGGTCTTTGAAGGGCGGTTTGAAGTACACAAGAGCAGCTCAAGAGGAAGACGTTTTGGTAGGGTATGTAGATGTGGACTATGCGGGCAATATGGACACAAGAAAATCCTTATCGGGTTTTGTGTTCACTCTCTATGGCACAGCTATTAGTTGGAAGACAAATCAACAATCCGTGGTGGCATTATCTACAACACAAGCGGAGTACATTGCCCTTGTTGAAGGAGTGAAAAAGGTTATATGGTTAAAAGGTATGATTGGTGAGTTAGGAATTACTCAAGAATGTGTGAAGATACATTGTGATAGCCAAAGTGTCATTCACTTGGCGAATCATCAAGTGTATCATGAGAGGACAAAACACATTGATATTCGTTTGCACTTTGTTAGAGACATGATTGAATCAAAAGAGATTGTGGTGGAAAAAGTGGCATCGGAAGAGAATTCGGCGGATGTGTTCACCAAGTCATTACCGAGATCAAGGTTCAAGCATTGCTTGGACTTAATCAAGTTTGTTGAAGAGTAATTCCCTTTTGGAGAGAGCAGCATGGTGGTTGATGGTTAAATTGACATCATCACCAATAAGAAGTCAAGATGGAGATTTGTTGTAATTTGCCTTCATATTTGTGATGCTGGAAACTCATAATCGTGGCACGATTTTTGAGTGGCGCGTCACGATTTTCTTGGTAGAATGGATGGTTTCTGCTGGAGGAAAATCGTGGCACGATTTAGTACTGGCGTGACACGATTTCTGGATAAGGCCGTTGTACCTTGTGTCGTACGCTTCAATCGTGACACAATTGTTCACTGACGTGGCACGATTTCGTCTGTTACTGTGTACTATATAAGTGTTTCTTTGCAGATTTTGAAGGAGAGCTTGAAGAGAGAGAAACTTGGATTACAAAGGAGGTAACTTTAGGGTTGAGTATCTTTGTAGTGAGGTTCTCTTGGGTTGGGAAACATTGTAAACACCTTGGGTAGTGAGATTTCACCATTGGAAGGATCAAAAGCTTCCTTTTGTGTTTTCTCTTAGGATTCATTGAGAGTGTGGGTGACAT
>Ga0315913_1010751_pt1 | contig 10472 bp, 8 predicted proteins | sample MpolsnodulesMG_FD_207736 | JGI IMG/M metagenome (GOLD analysis project Ga0315913, IMG submission 207736) | Medicago polymorpha root nodule microbial communities from Los Angeles, California, United States - small nodules | ecosystem: Host-associated > Plants > Roots > Nodule | place: USA... | reverse complement strand
GAAGAAAATACTCTCTCCGTTCCAAAATATAAGCAAATTTTACTTTTTAGGTTCATTCAATTAATGGACCACATATATCATTAATTGAATGAACCTAAAAAGTAAAATTTGCTTATATTTTAGAACGGAGGGAGTATAAGATAAGGATTCACCCTGCTATGAAACACTCTAAGATACTCACATTGGTGATGTTCTTGCTTCTCGGGACCAACATGCCAAATTTTCATATATTTTAGAGACAATATTGACAGATTACATTAGTTTAAAAGACAAAATTGTTGGTTTATTCATACGGAAACTCTTCTACCTAGTAAATTTAATTTCAAACAGGTGGGTTAAAGGTCTGAGATTTCCGATTTGGAGAACATAGGAAACCAAATAGCATTGGCATGCAATAAGCTTATTATCTTGTTCCGACTTGTGAGCATAAAATTCAGAGAACCATGGGAATAATTGTCATCAAATGTGAGGTTCGTGGATTTTCAAGAAAATGCACATAGTTTGAAGCTCACGTGATTGTAAATTTTTATTGAACAGAGCTACTAACGCGATGTTTTTATTTAACTTCAACAAACATAGTTTCATGAGTAATAGTGGATTATAATGGCAGGACTTATTAATTATTAATAACATGTTTCCTGAAGGATGGGTTGTTACCCCCAGTCATTCTCAAAATTCAAGAAATTACACTATAACATTTGAAGGGAGAGCACTGCTGCTATGTAAAACAAAACAAAACTTAATTTACTATATCCTTAATAGTAATACAGTATTTTGATTCCTGCTAAGGGAGAGCGAAAACAAGTTGAAACTGACCCTGTATCCAAAAATAATATAAGTCTCCCTGTTTATAGTTTCCATTTTGATTCCTGCCAAGAACATCATCATAAATGAATCAATAAATCAATATATTTATGCCTCTGATATCAGAGCATTAAAACCCAAATAATCAAGCAATCACAAACCCAAATACAAGAAAAATAAACATATTGGCCATGAAGCATTCATATATGCAATCCCTTCATGTATCCATAAAGGACACATCCAATACGATACCAACTCTTCGATACTTCACCCACACATTATCCCATATATAAAGGCCACTTTTATATTTAAAAAATGGTATAGTTCTAATACAGATAGGATGCTTTAGAGTTTAGAGTGCAACTTGAAACAATATGGTTTGGACTTTGGACTCTTTCAACGCATCTGAATGAGGCTCTTTTGTTTTTCCAGCAAAAAACTCGTGATTCTTTACATCTTTAACTATCTCTTATCTTGCAATTAAATAAGTCATTTTTAAATTTTGCTTGGTACGTTATTGTGTTGATATCCTTTCTTTTAGAAGAACTTGTTCAAGGTACTAGTAATATGATTGTTCACTACCTAATATTGTGTTAATATCGATATTGTTTGTTGCATTGCATGATGAGGGGTGAATTTTCCAGTCAGGGGGAACTGGGAAGAAGTGATCACCCCAGAGAAACTCACCGGGTAATGGATGAGTCATGGAGAATGCGGATGGGATTAATGTCTGCGTTTCATCGCCAGTGATCCATAGAGGACCGGTCATCTTCACGGACACAGGAACCCATCTTCAACAACGGTGTCTCCAAGGCAAAAAGATGGACGCCTATGACTTTGCCGATGTCTTCGGAGATCCACCTAGGAGCCTCCTCACGCACAAATTCTCCAGGTCTGATTCTTTCTGCGAGGAAATTTTCAAGCAGCCGACTTTGCTTCTCCGGCAGCAACCGGAGTTTGCGGGTGTTTAGGATTCCGGCGAAAAATGACATGTTTTACAGCGATATTTTTGGTTCAGACGATGACCGAGATCGAGAGAGAGGTCAGGTTCCCATTCAAAGCAAAATCGAATTTGAATTCATCATCGAGGCTGAGCTACAAGGAGCTGAGCCGTCTCTGGCCAGCGGGTCAGTGATGATGTGGCACTGTAAGATTTACCTCAAAGCTCAGGCCAATCGAAGTCCCATGTAAATGGAACTCATCCATTGTGATGCATGAGGAGCACCCAATTAAACAAAAGAGACCAAGTCAACATATTTTTTTTTTTAATGGCACCAAGTCAATCATTTGATTTCCAATGTCAGGATTATGGGTACTCAAGAAGAGTCACATCCCCCCAGAAACAATTAGTGTAGAATCCAATTCATATGGGAATTCAATCCCCCGCGTTCTTCTGTTTCTGGAGTTAGTCAAGAGCTTGATCCAAAATCTTAAGTTCACAATCATGTGCTTCCTGAACTAGTTATAGAGCAGGATGACGATGATGATGAAGATGTGAGTGAAGTTATGAGCTCCTATGTTATATAGAGGTTAATTATAACCTTGGAGAGAAAAATTGTGAACCAAGTTTCAATGCGAACTAATGAAGAATTAGGTTTGAGTAATGATGGCAATGAGGAAACTACTGGAATGGAAGAAAGGCAATGTGTTGGTGAATACCATGATGATGGAATCGGAATGGTTGAATCTCCAAAGAAGGTACAGACAGAAACAAAGAAGATGGACAGAGATATAATAGTTTGGTCATCTGACAAGGAAATCGGCATCAGGCTCCTGCTTTCGACACACATCATATTCGGTGGTCTGAGAGTGGCTGGTCTGAAGTTCCTTATACGAGCCAAATAGAAAGCTCACAGGTGAAGAAGGTGTATAAGCAAGATTATGCCTCCTCCCCAAAAAACTTAGCAAAGAGGATTGTGGCACGGAAGATAGTAAGCAAATGAGTAGAGTCAAGACTTGAGACATATTTTAAATAAATTAAAGGTATTTGGCGGCATTTTGACATTGATTAAGGAAAAGTATATTCATTGCATGTTTAAAAGGAAACCAATATATTTTTTAATGTGGATAAGAGAAAGATATGTCTCTATGGTTTTTTGTTATAATCACAAGCAATGTAGTCAGGATGGAGTGCTGGCACATAGGATCTTACCATCCTATAATCCACCCGCATGGAATTGCGCCAGAAGGGAGTTTCGTGGTCAAGATCGCAATTTCTGAGAAGGATAATAAAGCTTTATGTGTGTTTCAAGCGAGAAGAGACGAACGGCGCAGACTGACTTGAGTTGGGCTTTGCAACCTGGTTTCGAGAAACTGAAAACCCTATTTTTTTAAAAACGCGGAACGCTGCGTTTGGATTTCCTCACAAATCTAAACACACTGTTTTGCTTTACTAGCTAATATGTAAAGGACTGTTTTGTTTATGTCGTTGTTCATTATTTGACTGGTTGAAACACACTGTTCTGGAAGGCTGAATTTTTTACGCACTCATTATCTAGAAGAAGCAGTTGCAAACCACTCCTACAGCCCACTCCCATGTACCAGAGACGTCAAGCAATTTCCCCCCACTCATTCTCACTTGCGGACCAACTTTTCCCTCTACCCCTTTCACTTTAAAATCAACTTCTCTCTACTCTCTCTCACTTGCGAACATCCATAGAACCACTTCTTTGATATTTTGAATAGAGTCAAGACTTGAGACATATTTTCAATAAATTAATGGGATTTCGTGGCATTTTGACATTGATTAGGGAAAAATATATTCATGGGACGTTTAAAAGGAAATTAAAATATATTTTAATATGGATAAGAGAAAGATATATCTCTATGCTTTTTTGTTATAATCACAAGCAATGTAGTCAGGATCGAGTGCTAGCACATACGATCTTACCATCCTATCACCAGGCCCCATGGAATCGTGCTGCGATTCAAGCAAGACCACACGAAATGGAACTTCATGGTCAAGATTGTGATTTCTGAGAAGGATCGTAAAGCTTTATGTTTGTTTCGAGCAAGAAGAGACGAACAGCACGGACTAACTTGGGTTGGACTTCTGCGACCTGGTTTCGAGAAACCGAAAACCCTATCATTTTTAAACACGGAGAACGCTGCGTTGGGATTTCCTCACTAATGTAAACACACCGTTTTGCTTTCCTAACTAATATGTAAAGGACTGTTTTGATTACGTCGTTATTTAATATTTGACTAATTGAAACACGCTTTTTGGAAGGATTGATTGATTACGCGCGCATTTATGTTATAATCACAAGTATTTAGGCTTCATTTAGGTCAATTTTAACACATGACTCTTCATTTTCAGATTGCTGCATGTGTGTGCCTTTAAAAAATTGCTGCATGTTTTTCTCCTCTAACAGTTATGCTCGTTTCGATACTTGTAATTTCTTTCAGTTGTGTTTTTCTCCAAGTCCAAACCCTAATGCATCCAACCAAAACGATGCTCTAGTTTAAAAACGATACAACAAAACGTCTAAGAACTAAATATCCAATCAATATTTGTCATACTCAATGAACCTTTTTATGCATATCCAAACACAATCCTAGGTCTATAATATCTTACATTTTAAAAATAGCCATATCAGAATATTAGCGTATCGGTACATCATCGCATTAGCATATCGCCGTACAATATAGAAAGTAATTTAATAACTATACACCAACAATGTAAATTAGGTTTACACGTACACCGATCAAATTTCACTATTTTGCCATGACGACCTAGTATTACTTTTAGAAAAAACTTATTTACAACGTGTCAAGTTGGTAAAACATTAACGGACGTATATACATTGTTGGTGTACAATCATTAAACTCGGATTAGAAATCCAAGCACATAATTAAGTAATTAGGCAAGAAACTTACAAGCTAATCATCTGCCCTAAATGATTTGTCTTTGTTGTTGTTTCCATATATCAAACCAGTAACCTAAAATTGAAATTGAAAATTAAAAAAAAAAAAAAATAATAATAGATAAAAACAAAAGGCAAGTAAAAGTGGTAAGAAAGGGGAACGAACTTGAGGATCAGGAACAGGCTTTCGAGTTTCAACATAGCGAAAAGGATCATCAGAAGAAGCAATAGCAGCTTTAGCTTGTTGTTCGCGTTTGAGGTCTTGATCAGGTTTGATCCAAAGATAATAAGCTAGGGTTCCGGCGACAACCCAAGAAGCGAGGTTGCTTCCTCCTCTCAGACCACCCATCGAATTGTTGACGAACGACCTTGCGTTACCAAGTGTTCTTCTCCAGTTACTCGCCATTGAAACTGAAAATTCACAGAGTATAGTATAGTTGACGAACGAACGATTGAAGACTCAAACTATGGTCTTATTCTGCTTGACAGTGGAACAACAGAAATACTACAACCGACCCTTTCGTTTCGATAAACAACAATCCTCCTCCTAACACACAAGTAAAATTAGGGTGTGCCACACAAGGGTAGATGTGTCAATTATCCTCGCTATGTATTCTAAAATTATGACGTGGCAGATTAAATAAAAATTGGTGATCTTCGTCTTTTTCACTCTATTTTTTAATCTAAATAAATATGTGATTTTTATATAGATTTGGATTTTCATTTTCTTTTATAATTTCGTCGTTTGAATGCCACATTGAATTGTTCGTAGTTCCGTGCGACGGTTGGAAAAATAATGTTGTGACATGTTCAACGACAGGTAGGAGAGAGTTTGACATGCACCGAAGACGTGCAAGAGCTTCGTTTTGATTTCATGCAGCTTGATCATATCGAAAATTAAACTCGTTGCTAAACTAGAGATTGTGTTAGTATTAGCGATCTCGGATGTGTTGTCTATGCTAGTCCAGCAACAATGGAGACCAAGAGAACATTGGTTTTTTTTTATTGTTGTATGTGATGCACTTTTTCTCTCTATCTTTGATTAACAAATATTTTTGTTCTAACAAATATTTATTAGATTGAATGCCTCTAAATATCTAGTGTTGGGTTTGAGACTATGCAAGAGTTTCTCCTATTTCAATATTTTTTTTTTCATAGTTACTAATATCATTAAAATTAAGTTATTGAACGTTGACTCAGTTGGTAATGAGTTGACTCATCTCAAAGTTGCAGATTCAATTTAAGTTGTCGACGTAAGATTTCCTTGGTGGATGATCTATAAGTACCTCTGTAAACACATCTTTGACATTGTTGTGTCTCCGAAACCCAAGTCACCTAAATTTTATTATGTAAAAAAATATTTTAAAATTAACCAATTTTATTTAAAAAAAAGGTTTAATATCTCAAATAACTAATGTAATCTTAGAAAATAGCTTTCGTAAAAAATAAAAAAAAAAAACTCCGCCTTTGCAATTTAGGATTCTTTATACTTTACTCTCATCTTGTTTAAAAAATATTTGTGGGAGATTTAAAAATAGTTAATGTGAAGGGTTAAGATGTTTGAAAATAGTTCTACGAAAAGTGTTAATGGTGAATCGCTGCCAGTTAAATGATGGAAGTCTACCCCTGCAAATGCAACAAGAGAGCAAGCCAGAAACTTTTTGTTGTGAAATGAAAATTAAATCTTCATCAAGGTTATCACCAAAAATGAATTTGGCTAATGAGTTGGTTGCAGTAGCAAATTAGTTGTAGCCTGTTCCTCTTTTCAATAATCCAAAAGGCAAATGCTTCTGACTTTTCTACCAAAAAGAAGACCCAAATTTTTTCAATTAAAGTCAAGGGTGAAAAGGATCAAGCACTGCTAGACACCAACTTAATGGTCCCATAAAAATAGAACTAGTAACTGAAAAAAATTGTGCAGTTCTCCAAGTGCTTTTCTTTGAAATGGATCTATGTAACCAAATATTTTCTACACAGCTACAAGGGAGACTTGTTATGTGATAAGCCATTAATATTATTGCTTCTGACACAGAGCTTTGAGCCTTTGAAACGCAAATGCATATCTGCAATGCCAAAGCTTCACAATTTCTTCTTTAATCGTGCTTAAACAGATATGCAACTTGCTGAAATGTTTCATGCAATGCTAACTAACATTCTGTTTGAAGACATCTTAGTTTGCATTATGAAACCTCTATCGGGACAAAACACCTTGCACTTTGCATAATGAAATACAACTGAAATCCCTTATTCCATTAATTTACCAATGCTCAACAATTTGTTTTCCAGCTCCCGTATGTATAATACTCCTATTAAATTTGAGCGGATATTTGCACATAAGTTTTAAATTTAAGAGGGGTTTTTGTTACATAAATTTTAAATTTGAGGAGATATTTAGATATAAGTGTTAAATTTGAGGGGTACTTGACTATTTTTATAATCACACGGATTTTAGACAAAATGAAAATAAATAAAAAAGTTAGACAAAAAAAAAGCAAAAAAAATAAATAATCAATTACCCTTGTGATGTGCCATAAGGTCTTGTCCACTACCGTTAACACGGCCACTCATAGGGTGTAACAACCACAACAAATGAAAGGGTAATTGATTAACGTTTGACAATTTTAAAGTGACTATTAAAATTTCTTAAATGTCAAGAGAATTTTTTGGGAAGGTTACAATTTAGAGTTTTTGCATATTCACTCAATACTTGGGTGATATTGTGATCGGTCACAAATGATTTTTTCTTTCTTTTTCACAAGATTTTTCTTGTTTGTTTCTACATTTGTGGCATTGTAATTTGTCAATGTCACCGGTCACAATGTCACTTAAATGCTACCCATAAGAAGGGCGGGAGAGGGCTGGGTGGGCCCACAGTGACCAGAGTGGCAGGCTGTCCGGTTGGGTTAAGAAATGAGAACTCTAAAAAACACAACAACTCTGTCTTGGCCTGGCTTGCCTTTACTTTTTAATTTTTATTTATAATTTTGTTTTCCCGTTCCGTTGGTTCCTTTTATCGCCGTTACTTGCTCCTGTTCGTATTCAATCTTTTGTTTTTGGTTGATTAAATAATAACTGTAACGTACACACGCATCCAAAATCCAAAAAATGCAAAAATAGAATTAAGATCAGAATGAATAACTTTCCTTCTTCTTCTTCTCTTCTCTTTCTCCACCCTGTCAATCATCATCATCAACAATAACCATAATTGATTACCAAAATTTTCCTTTTCGTTTTCTCTTTCTTTCTTTCTCGATTCTCTTCCACTGTTGTGTTTTGTATATACTACTACCAAGTATTCTTCTATTCTATTCTATTCCAATTATCATTACCACCTTTTTTTTTTTTTCTTCAACCCCACACACACCCTTCTCACTCCAATAAATAACCCTCTCTCTTTTCCACCACCGACCTTTCTCTTTTCTAGGGTTTACAATTTCTTCTCTTTTTAATTCGTTGTTACTATTAATTATTATTAGGTTACCTTCATCACTCTCACCTTCTTCTATTTCCTCCTCCAATTCTCACTCATCCACACGCACCCACTCTCTCGTGTTTTTTTTTTTTTTTTTGTTGCTTTTCGCTTAATAATTCGTGTGTTTATATTTTTGTTTTAATTTTTTAACCGTGGGTGCGGGTGCGTGTGGAAGTGAAGAAGAAGAATAGTGTGATTAATGGCATACCAGGGTCCAAGTTCAGGATCAAGTTCGAGTTCCGGGTTTCAATTGTTGAATTCTCCTTTTGGAGATACAACTTATACTAAAGTCTTCGTTGGTGGATTGGCATGGGAAACTCAGAGTGAAACTATGCGCCGTTACTTTGAACAATTTGGAGATATTCTTGAAGCCGTCGTCATCACCGATAAGAACACCGGACGATCCAAAGGCTACGGTTTTGTGAGCATCTTTGCTTTTATCAATTCATTTATTAATTCTTGACGACATTACTATTACTTTCTTTGTTCATTTCTATGATTTTTATATTCTATCATATAAGGCTATAACTCATTTAATTACTAAAAGATTGATGAACACGATCATGACACTGACACCGATACTAATCTGAGAAAATGACATGGGGCCCTATTGGACACTTGACACACCTCTGATCAGATCAGAAGTGTTGGTGCTACGGTGTTGATCATATCATATATACTACAGAATGACTTGGTTTCTATCTTATATGCATGGAATTGGAGGGTATAGGTGACTTTCCGTGATCCAGAGGCTGCTAGGAGAGCCTGTGCTGATCCAAGTCCTGTTATTGATGGTAGAAGGGCTAATTGTAATTTGGCTTCGCATGGTCGTCCACGTGGACCCCCTATCACCTATGGTATGCTATTATTTCTTAACAAATGAGTTTATCTTAAGTAGTCTGCTGCAACTTGAAGTTTCCAGAATACTCTTCCTACATAGATTATACATTGCTTCTATTTTCTGATTGCTTCTTATCTTTTATAGGACGGGTCAGACCAGCATCCCCTTATGTTGGAAGTTTGCAACCAGCCCGTGGTGCTTACGTTGGAGGTTATGGCTACCAACAACCACTTTCCTATGGCTACCAACAAGGAATGGTTTATCCTCCTTATGGGTGAGTGGGATGTTGTTGCACTCTATTGCAAAAACTGGATTTGAAGATTATTTTCACCATCAGTCTGCTAATAATAATGCTCTTGCCTTTCTTGTGTTATGGTTCTTTTTGTGTCCATGCTTATTTTAGCAGTTACTTAACTCTTTTTGAACCCAGTTATCGTCTTTTATCACCTGGTATATGTCAGTGATAAGGTCAACTATACCTACCCATACTTGCAAGTAGTACTTGATTAGTGGTTAGTTATGAAATGAAAATCCCGAGATTTGGTAATCACTGGTTCACTCTGTATATGGAAAATCTATGTCAATTGGATGTAATAAACTAACGACCGTTTAGTATCAGTCTCCATGTGTATAAGGTTTTCCTAACCACATCTGCATTGTGCATCCAAATGTATCACACCAGAATCATGCTTTAGAGGTGATATTTTCAACATTATATTTGGTTGTTTTATCTTTGCAGGTATACGGCATATGGACCTGAATACGTATACCCACAGGTCATATCAGTTTTTTTTGTTTTTTTTTATATGGCTTAGGATAAATGTCAATATTATTTGTAAGATGCTGACTTTTTCAACTTTTACCGTGTCCAATAGGGTATGTACAACCCTTATGCAGGTCAACAACAGTACCTTCAGATATACGGTGTGCCTGGTGCGATGAATACAACTATTTATCCTTATGGACAATTGGGTCAAGCTATTCCTGGCGGTCATGGTTATACAGCAATGCAGGGTTATACAGTACCAGGTCATCAGATTGTGCCCTATGGTGGGTCCAATGTTAATGCAATAACAACTTCACCTGTGCCTGCCATTCAAGTCCCATATCCTAGTGGTACAGTCCTCTGTCCAAGAAAAAATTTCCATTTGTGACTCGGGCCATTTATTCCCAGGAAAACAATAATGAGAATTTTATTCCTAGGATATTTTCAAAGAAATGAACCATTACATTGATAGACCTTAAGCCTCATTACTCAAGAAAAGGAAACCGTTACATTAAATAATTTATCAGAACGTGGGGAACACATTGGTAAAATGAAAGGGTATGAATGAGTTTTGCTCTGAACGTGGGTTCTCCATTCCTGGTAATAGAATTTTCCCACCCCTCTCCCATGTGAATAAAAATGACTAGAACGTGGGTTAAGTAGATTCCTTGGTATTATTTATTCCTAGGCATATTATTTTTGTTCCTTTCTACCAAACGCAAG
>Ga0315913_1010749_pt1 | contig 10472 bp, 4 predicted proteins | sample MpolsnodulesMG_FD_207736 | JGI IMG/M metagenome (GOLD analysis project Ga0315913, IMG submission 207736) | Medicago polymorpha root nodule microbial communities from Los Angeles, California, United States - small nodules | ecosystem: Host-associated > Plants > Roots > Nodule | place: USA... | reverse complement strand
GCCTTTTATACATACATATATAATGATTTATTCAAAAACAATGATAAAAACCACAATGACATGCAAATCTGTTTCAGTTCTGTGTACTGGTGGAATCTGGATTATACAATCCGGACGCGTTCGGATTATATAATCCGGAATGCTCCGAGGGTAATTTTGAAAAAAAATAGGGTGCGCGAGGAAAGGTATAAGGTGGGAAAAGTAATACTCTTATTGTTATAGAGTAGAGATTCACTTTCCGGCCCAATTTAGTTCTTTATGGTAAGAAATAATAATTCAAATTATTTTATTTGATCCTTGTTATAAGAAGGAAAAAAAAACATCAAAGTCAAGATAATTATTAATATTTGCATCTTTTTTAATGTTTTTAGAAATGTGCCCTCATAAAATTTTGTAAAACATTAAGTATATCCACTAATATTAAAAAGACAAACAAATTAAGATTTAAAAAATCTTTTAAGCAATAAATATACCTTAAAAATTATGATTTTTTCTTATAATCAAAACCAAATTATTTTCTTAAAAAAACTTTCTTATAGTACTTAACATTTTAATACAGAGGACTAATCAATCTCCAACTCATTTGGTAGTATTATTTTTTGTTGATACTAAATTGGGTTGCAGGAAAATTGTCGAATCAATTTTGGTTTTGAACTCTTTTTATGAAAAAGTAAAACTCAATAAACACTAGTTTAATGGTGTGATCTCTAAATGTAATTTTTAATGTTTTTCTTAATAAAAAAATGTAATTTTTAATCTCAATTATAGTTAAAGTCATTTTATATGAATGCATCTAAGCCATGATGATATCAGCAAGATTATTTTTGTTTTCAAGGGGATGTGTCTCTCCCAAAATTCTGGTTTTATTGAATAAACCTTTATCCTATAAACATAACAGGATTTTATGGTAGACTTGAAAAATCAACTGTTTCGGTAAAGTTGTGTTTTAATAGCAGTTAAATGAGTTGTCATTTAATAAGAAAAAAGTTATATCTTTTCCTTAAACGGTCAATGTTAGTAATTAGTTGTTACATTAGTTTTTCTCCTTCACCCGAGTTTGAACCTAGGATCTCTAATTGTTTTAATCCTCGAAAAAAAACACGATATTTGCCTGTTCAACTTGATAGATTTTTGCTTGGTTTGAAGATAGTTTAAAATCTATGCATGAGTGTCGAAAACAATATGCCATTGAAATATTATAGCAAAAAAAATGCAGTGAAATAGAAGATCAGCTAATACTAATAAGTAGTAACTATAAAACTCCCAAAGGAAGTAACTATATTAGTCTAAGACATCTCTCTATTCTCACTGCTAAAACAATTACAACATTTGAATCTGAATGAATCCAAGACATTCTTGTCAAAATGCTTCATTCTGGTGCTTAGTCGACTAAGCAAGAACCCTAAACAAATAGGTCATAAAATGTATATACAAAAGATATCAAAGAATAGACATACAACTTAAGAATGGTTGGAAGGAAGATTAGATTAGACATGATGAAGTCTCCCTCTGTGACTTGTACAGATCATCATATATCAGTTATTAATTAGGGGTCCCACCCGTCCCGTGCATTCACGTGTCCATCATCTTCATCTTCAAAACATTGTTTCAGGTAGTTTTGGTGAAGACAAAACTGCTACAGCATTAAACTGCAACAAAAATTCTCATGATCATAATTTATAGGACCAGGATTTCTGAGGAAACATAAAAACACTCTTTGTGCCTTACCTTGCCTTGTCGGTATTTTGTACGGATCGCAGGTAAACGGCAATCATCGCTATTCAGCTGTATATTTTGTAATGCAAGAACTGTGGCTTTCAAATCTGATGCTTTGTAAGAGGCATAGTGTTCAAGAGTTGGATTCTGCAAAAGAAGTATTCATATAAATGAAGATCATGATGTTTCCTTTGAGTAATGTAACTTCATATAGAAGGAAAACATGAAAGATAAACACCAACCCATGGGTGCCTTGACTGATCCAATGTCCATCTTGCGAGAAACACAGCAGATGCAGCAATCATAGAAGGAAAGAAATTTAAGAAACCATAGTTCATCAGTGTTAATTCAGCCAGATAATTTGCCAAGTACTCCAACTCGACGCTAGGTGTCTGCAAGTTTTTCAGTTGGCAAGTTAGTCATACTCAATACAAATCTGGCATGTCTTCGAGTAAACAGCATTGCCACAGATCAATCTTTTCACCTGGTATGAAGCTTGTGCTGCTCGAAGAAACCTCCTAAGAAACCAAGAATGTGATAAGATAATTGCAAGAGGATCTCCAAATAACACATAAAAGTCCCTTTTCATTTTAATGAAGACTATTAAAAAGATAAAAATTCCAAGAAGTACCTGAGAAAATGTTTTGTTGTGGGAGCGAACAGTTGATATGCAGATGACTTCAACACTTGAATCTCCATATTTAGTACCTGTCAGTCACATAATTTATGAATATCTAGGATCCAATAATAACAAAAGTTTCACAACATTTATCATTGAAAGTGCGAGACACACCTCCTCTCTTGTGTATGTGTTGTCCGTCATGACGCAGAAATCTTCAATATTGTTGGCATTAATTTCTTCGTACTTCCTTCAATCATATATGAAAGAAGACAAGAGAATGTTATTAAGTACAAATGTCACACTATAAGAATTTGAATGATATTACGTTTAAACATTATCTTAGTTGCTACATTGTAGAACAAGAAGGAAGAAGCAAATAGAGTTATATGTTGCCAGGGGATGAATAAGATAAATCCATCTTTCTTGAATGACCATTCCTTCAATTAGTAACAAGGATTCTAGTATATTTTCTTCTCAGCGTAAGCATAAGCATAATGGAAGTTTTTTGGTATATTGCAAATGATACAGCTACTCCCAAAAAAAAAAAAAAAAAAAAACAATTTTCCTTTCCATATTGTGAACATCGTTACATCAATACATATGCTCTACCAGAGATTATGAAACTATGAATGAGAACACAAGCGGTCAACTTCCTTGAATTTGAGAACTTACGAGGCAATTAGCATGCAAGTGATGCCTAGCAGTTGAAGTCTCTGTCTTTCAATGGAATTTTTGGAGAGAAACCAATCTATGAGATATACAGTGAGGTAGAGAGTGTTTGCTTGCAAATTGAATTGCTCAGAAACCTGAAAACAAATTTCAACACAAGCAAATTCGATGTAAATTGTAATATTCGTATTTCATCGACTTAATATACATCTAAACATCAAAGTCAGAGGGGAATCAGAGGAGCAGCTTCACAAACTCAATTTAGTTCATATAGAAAGTCAAGTAAAGCAAACCTCTACAAGCCAATCAATCAGTATCGCACGCATGGCTGGAGTTATATCTCGCTGTACCGTTTCCATGAAGTTAGGATGAGGCCTTCTTGACAGCTGAAAAATAAAATGTTTGGCAAACAACACGGCATAAAAGGCAAGATCAAAGAGAAACGGTTGCAGAAAGGTGAAGTATCAAAGCAATGATTCAGTTCAATATATGCTCTTCACCGATTGTTATGCATTTTATAAAGTTCATAACTACATTTCATACTAATACAGGAATATGCTAGTTATTATTGAGTACATGACACATGAAAAAAATTAAACTCAAAAGTTCATCACACTAAAGAGATGACAAGTATCTAAGAAAATTATCAAGTTGAAATTTTTTCTTAGGGGCTGCAACATCTCAAAATTTCAAAATTTTATTTGTATAGCTATTGATAAGAATGGACCTTTCTGTTTTTGTATATAATACCATTGGGGATGTTAAAATGAGTCAGTTGAATGCTGAGTATATTCTTGTAATTTCAACATAAAGGGATATTGGCATACACGATAATGACAGGGCCTTTACAAAACAAACCTCAGCAATACGCAAGTTGTCATATATATCCGCGGCATAGAAGCTGCATAGTTGAGGATCTTCAATATCAGCATCTATATTAGGAATATCCGGAGCCTTGGGCGCATTCAGAAGTTTGGAATCACTATCTTTCTTGGCTGCATCAGTTTGTGAAGCTGCTGAACCCAAAAATAGCAACACAAAAGTTACATCAGCTAATAAAACAAAAGTGTTTGATATCATAATATTCAGGAAACTCATATTACAAAAATGTTGGACAAAAGTAGAAGAAAAACCTTTAGCTTGAGAATTGAAAGGCTGAGCAGATGGTTCAGATGTCTGGCCACCAGTCAGATTTGAAGGTGCATTGTCTTCCAAAGAAACGGATGGAACCTCAGTTGAAACATTGAGTTGATCCGGCTTGGTCAGCTTTGTTTTCTTAGCCTGATAAATGTTAGTGACATCCTCAAGAGCTACCCTCTTCTTACGGGGAAGGCATGTATCATCAGAGACTGCTCTTTCTGAATTGGCGTCCTGCGGATGCTTCTGACTTTCTTGTGCTACATCGTTCAATGGTGGTAACTCTCCTGTTGCACTTAAGGCAGCAGCTCGTGCGCGAGTTAATCTAACCGGGACCTCTCCAGCTTTCGAACTGACACTCTTATCTTTCTTCATCTCTACAAGATCCAGATGCAATGGATACTAAATCTTGATGTGAGAATTCTGCAATACAATAGCCAGTTATGAGCCAAATGAAAGGAATCAAGAAAAGTAGTGTACATTACTACATTAGTAAATGTAAACATGGATTGGATCAATATCAAAGAACCATAAACAAGAAAATGTAATTAAACAATACATAAAACACACATCTTTATAATTTTGAATTGATCAACAACCTAACATCCAAGAAACAAACTTTCCTTGATGCAATCAACAATCTCCAAATCCATGTCTTGAAATGCACAAACAACAATACAAACTTTTGTTTAGATAAAATATGTTCATTCAAAATGAAACACCATGCAATTGACAAACCTTAATCATGCAACAAAAGTATCTAGATGTGAAATTTAAAATTCAGATTACTTTAACTAAACCCATTTTTCTTTCTACATCAGAAACAGTCTTCAATTGCAGAACAAGAAACAAAAAATGCCATTAATGTTCATATAAAAATATTGTAAAAATTACCCATTTAAGAATGTGTATCAAAGATTCAATCTTTATCATATTTTTCTCTTTTAAGATAAATTTCTCATAGACCCAGATAAAATAATCACAAATCCAAGAAACCCAACAAGAAAAAAAGAGTGTTGAAGAAGAATGTGGCATTTGTTAAAGAGATTTGTGCATGAAGAATTACCTGAGCAGAGCAGAGCTGAGGATTATGCTGAGAGCTGCTCCACCATTGTTGAAGAAGAGAAGAGAGATGAAGGGTCACAGTCAGAGAGGAGAGGGGAAGCGGGATGTGGGTTTAGTTCAAAAACAACATTGGAGTAACAAACAAATTAATATATAAAAAATGTTTTTGTTTTAAAGAAAGAAATGATTATTTGACTAGACTTTGAGGTTAGTTTTATGTTGACTAAGTAACGCTTCATTGATTGAGTGTGAGTGAAGACATGCTACTCAATTTTATTAATGATAAATGTCACATTATTATGTAACTAAGATTGGCAAGATTAGTTTTTAAATTATCTTTTACATTACACACTTGAATCGTATAAGTCATACGTACCAACCAACTCGAATGAGTTTAACTGAAAGAGTTAGACTCCGGCATCATGGTGAAATAATGTTTTAAATTTTGATTGAAAAATGTGCAAAACCGCACATGTTAAACCAATTTTAACGAATCATACCTTCACTCGTAGGGTGTGTACATAGTTTGTTTTTTATTTTTTAAATTAAAATAAAAGTTAATAAAATGTGGGGAAACATAAACCATAACTCATGTAAACGTTAAGTGTGTCTAAAATTATGTATTCTATTTAACCTTAGATGATACTTCTAAGTTTCTGATCTAATATATGTCTCATTCATAGTTTATCAAAAATAAATTATTGTGCATTGTGTGAATGTGTTCTTTTTTCACGTTTTGGATAAGTCAGAAAGGAGACCGACAACAGTTATGAATTGCATCATCTAAAGATATTGGAGTTCTTATGTCGCGTGCTACTTGAAATAGTGTTTTCATTTGCCATTATTTTATGGAATAATCATAATTCCTCCAAAATTGCACATGTATCACCATGATTCCGCCAATATTTTACAGATCAAACCCATAAAATATTATAAAGGAGACTGACAACAGTTGTAGATTGCATCATCTAAAGATATTGGAGTTCCGATATCGCTTGCTACTTAAAATAATGTTTTCATTCGTCAATATTCTTAGAGAAGAGTCGTGATTCTAATTCAAAATTGCACATGTATCGTCTTTTTTTTTGTTACACACATATATAGCCCTTTAATTTAATTGTTGGGATTAAAATCATTTGTACACTAAGATATACATATAATATCATACTTGAGCTTTCCTTAAAAAAAAAAAAATCATACTTGAGCTTTCCTTAAAAAAAAAAAATCATACTTGAGCTTTCAACCTCCAACAGGTACCATTTTCTTTGAAGGTCGTCAATTGATGCAAATCTGAATTCAAAGAAACATTTCCCTTAAGCTTTGTTTGTGAGTTGGGTTTTGGAGGGGAAGGGAAGGGAAAGAAAGACTTATGGAGAGGTAAACCCTTATTTGAGAGTTTTAAAAAAATAGGGAAATGTTTTGTGGGGTTTTGAAGGGCTTCATTTATCCAATTTTAAAGTTCCTCCAAATTGGGGGTTTTGGGAGGGTTAAATATACAAATTGACGATTTTGTCCTCACAATTCAAAATTTCAATTATAATTTACAAGATAAATTACAAAGTATAACACTGTATTGATTTTAAGAGAAAAACAAATGGTAAAATAGTAAAATTATCACATAAGTCTTCCATCTCATTTCTTTGTTGGTTTGTTTAACTCCCAAAGGGAAGGTTTTCCCTCCTTTCTTCCTTCCCTTCCCCTCCTAAGTCTTTCCTTCTCCTCCCCTCAAAACTCGCAAACAAAGCCTTAGCATATTTTCTTCAGTGATCTTTATTGAGTTCACATCACCCTTAACACAAGGCATTTGTCTTGGATGAATATGTGTACACCAACCATATGTCATAACATCCGCAAAAAAAAAAGATATGTTAGAGTTGATTGTTCATTGTTTACGAGAGGAGGAGGCATCAACGATGGAACAAACAAAGCTTAGGATGAAAAACACAAAAATGAACCATATCAAAACCGCAAGTTGATTCGACAAAATGAAAAACACATAAAATCAAATCTAATTGGATGTTTCGAATTCCTTTTCAAAATTAAACTAAATCACATTTATTAATTTTAATACTTATTATTTTTTTGTTAGTATGTGATATTACATTAATCTATTATTTGTTGATTTTTAATAATACTTGGCTTATTGAATTAATTTGTTTTTGAACAAGTCAAGATGAAATAACATTAACTACGTTCATTCAGAGTTCGACGTGTCATAAGGATTACCAATGATACAATCAATTAAAGAAAAGTTTTTTAATACCAATGATACAATCGATTAGAGAAAAGTTTTTAAATCCAAAGGTTTTTAATTTTATTTTATTTACTATACATGATTTACCACTCAAGGTGTTTAACCATTTGTTTGGTGCACTTTGAAGCACTTCTAATAAAGTGAAAACTAACAATTTCAACATGTTTGATTCCGCATCTCAAAATCAATTAAATTTTTAAAAGGATAAATTTGTGAGCATACTCACAACTAGAGCAATCAAGTTAATTGACGCAATCCAACCAGATGATGTAGGCCAGCACTTATAAATGGGTTAAATTGGACCGACCAAGTTACTTCAGAGACTATCAAATGTGAACCTAATCCAAACATGATCAGGCCATGCGACCCGATGAGCCATCCCGGGTCGTATACTATTGTTGAAAAAAATGATTAAGTGTACAACAAAACTATATTTTCACACACATCAAAAAGGATCAATTACACGTTAGACAAAATAAACTAAACATCAATTAGATAACAAAATATTGCAAATATAACATCTCAAATAGATAACAAAATAGATTATAAAATGAATAGCTTCTTGGCCTAAGTCTCTTAAGCATTTGATTTGATTTTTTTTCCACAAAATCTACTTAATTTAAATGGACCAGTCTGAAGTCTGATAGGTCAACCCATTTTAGTTCGTTTTTTAAATTTAGTTAAGTGGACTAGCAAAAAAAAACCCGAATATGTTGGGGCTTGCATTTTTATGGTTTAATGACCTCGTTTGTTAAGCTTGACCCAAACTTGACAACTTTACTCCTACCATTTATGATAATAGCATAAAACGATAAAATACACTGGCTCGTAGATATGATTATATTCAAGTGTCTGGAATATTTATGACTATATATATGTAACATTGACGACGTCAAAGTCATTATAAGATCTGTATTTGATGAAAGTTTATCTGACAATCTGAATTAAACAAACATCGTAACAAGATAGGAAAACAAATAAACGGCGCACAAAGACGATGATCAAAATAATGTCACACTAAGACGACAAAATCGTGAATGAAAGAACTAAATACATCCGAAAATTATTTATTTAAATAGAAAAAAATGAGAAAATGATTTAGAGACGACATATTGTATTTTTTTTACAAGAGGTTATATAGTGCATTATTCTCTTGCTTGTTGGTTTAATTTTTTTTTAATAATTCTTTTTAATTTAATTTTTTTTGTCAAGCTTTTTAATTTAATTTAATATATATATTTACTAACTCATAAACATAATCAATCATTTTCATTCCATGATATTATTATTTAATATATTTTATGGTACATTTTACATCAAAATTATTATTCTATCGTGTATATGTGATATTAGTAATAGTAGATTTTTTAACAACATGATTTTGAATATAAAAAAACATGTTTAATAAAAGAGTTATGTTAACCGGTGCCCTAGTTGAGGATTCAAAAAAGGAAACGATTGTTAAATTTCATGTAGAAAAAGTTACTTTTTGGAATTTAAATAAATCAAATACACAATTTCTAAGATAAAGTTTCTACTTTTAATTAGTTAACTAATGTCCTTTGTTAACTAGTGTCCTAAGGATACCAGTCACCATTTTCCTTAATTAAATTCCATTTGATTAAATCAAATCAAAACAAAAATTCAAAAAATAATCTAAATCGAACTAAACTGCATATAATTTTTATTTAAATTTTTTCTAACTCAAAATCAATCTGAATCGCTGCATAAACACATTACATACTATTGTCTATCATAGTTTGTATAAGGGTCTTGATGATTATAATTCACTTGCAAGATAAATAAATGGAGTGTCAAGTTTGAACCTCAATCTTTATATATTACAATGGAATGTCTCTATCAACCAAAATATTATCAATTTTTTTTAAAGGAACCACTACCATAGTTAAAATAAACTAAAGGGAACTATAATTCATTTTAATGCAATGAGGCTAAACACGTGACTTACCCCTTTACTTTACCAGATAAATAAAAGCTCACAGTACGAGTGGCAGTCACGAGGGTTATCTGTATCCCACATGTATGGGAACGACTTTCCCACCCTCTTCACTGACTGGTCAACACCTTATCATAGTTTACACTTTACATTTCTTTTCTTTTAATTTAGGCTAAATGCATTTTTCACTTCTATGTTTTAAAAAGTTGTGATTTTGATCCCCTTTAAAAAAAACATTGATATTTTGACCCTCTAATTTTTGATCCTATTTTGATTAGCTGATTTTGATGGAGATAATGACAATTTCTCAGTCTTGGATGGTGTAAACTAGCATGAGGATAGAAGGATGCTGATAAATGAAGTTCAAACTGGTATGGTGTAACTTTTGGTCCCCCTAAAAAAGGATCCACTTATCAGTTTCGACTCCACTTATCAGTTTGGACACCAAGCAAGTTTGGACTCCACTTATCAGCATCCTTCTATCATCACGTCAGTTTACACCAGAGACTGAGAAATTGACATAAAATCAGCTAATCAAAAGAGGGTCAAAAGTTAGGGAGTCAAAATATCTATTTTTTTATAAGGGGCCAAAATCACAACTCTTTGAAACATAGAGGCTGAAAATTGCATTTAAGCCTTTAATTTATTAACCCAAAAGTTTAAATAATGCTTTGGTTTCCTTTTTTTTACGTGAACGTGACACTTAAGTCATTTTTTAAGGGTCCGTTTGGTTCGAGAATTAGGAGGGGAGGGGAGGGAAGGGAAGGGATTTTAACGGAGGGGAGGGGAGGAGAGATATTTTAATTAAAAACGTGTTTGGTTCACAAGGGGAGGGGGAGGGATTTTAAAATTATTTTACTGTTTTACCCTTAAACTTAATTAAATAAAAGAAACTACTTGATTTTACAATTTCAGAGGCCAACCAATGACAAACACACATCTAAGGTGCTTATTTTATCTCAAACTGGCTCATATATTTTCCACAACACGACATGAACCAGTGAATTAACATTCAAAAAAAAGGATCAACAAGCAATAATAAGTTGAATTAA
>Ga0315913_1010748_pt1 | contig 10473 bp, 9 predicted proteins | sample MpolsnodulesMG_FD_207736 | JGI IMG/M metagenome (GOLD analysis project Ga0315913, IMG submission 207736) | Medicago polymorpha root nodule microbial communities from Los Angeles, California, United States - small nodules | ecosystem: Host-associated > Plants > Roots > Nodule | place: USA... | reverse complement strand
TACAAATTAAATCATAGATAATATATTCTGTTATGCAAGTTGAAATTAATTCGACATTTCAATTTTTCAAAAACTTTTCCAACTAGGTTTTCGACGAGCATCTACAAATTGATTAAAAAAGTAAAAAAACTGAATATTTGTATTATATGAGCGGTTTAAAACTGCCAGTTTTCATGAATTAAAAGACTACCAGCTATGCAAAATTCAATATCAACATAATAAAGAAATGCAAAACATAATATATAGAAAAGAAAAAACTCACAAGTATGTTGAGCTTGTCGTTGAAAGCAGAAGCAACTTGTCGAATAAGCTCCTCTCTTTGAGAAGCAGAAGACACATCACAAACCGATCCATAAACAGAAAAACCCTTTTCTTTCCACTCATTTAAGCATTTATTTAGCTCTTCTTCATTCCTAGAGCAAGTGTACACTGTGGCACCAAACTCAGCCAGTTCCTCCACCACAGCATGTCCGATTCCACGAGTTCCACCAGTAACTAGAGCAGTAGTTCCCTTGAGAGACCATCTTGAGCCTCTCATGCTGCTCTCTTGGTTCTCCATTGTTGTTTTTGTGACTTCTCTAACACGGAGAACGTATTTGTTTTGTTGCTGTGAACCGGATATTCTTTGCGCGCAATTGCAGAGACTAATCCCTCGAGCTGAGTGGGACTGCAAGGAGTGGCGAAAATCTCTCTCAAGAAATTTAACACTGTATTCCCAGGGCTGAATTTGAATCCAGGATCTCTGGTTAAGCTGAAAGAGACCGTTTATCATCTCATGCAAGTGTTCATATGCCAAACGACCTCGTTTATTTATATTTGAAAAAATTGTGCAGTGTGCTGACTGTGGCCAAAGCCTGATTTGAGGAGTCAAAACATTATATTGATCTCCACCATATGGGCCCATTGTGGGGGTATCTTTAGTTAACAAGCAACAGAATAATGAAGCAATTCATGAAAAACAAAAGACAACAATGAAGCATATTTTTAGTTTTATTATTCTTGAATGCGACTCACACAAGCTCAAGTGAATATATGATGAGTTTAATGAGTGTATATGGTTATTGGACAGATTTACACCACCGGCTAATGAATTACCACCATTTTTTCACGCAGAAATGGGATATGTGGCATATATTTTTTGGATTAAAACTGTTTTATAGTATAGTGCATATATTTGCATCAATTTGGATGATTCTACGTTTGATCAATGATGCCTCTGAATAAAGTGAAACATTATATCAACTCAAAAACAAATTTGAAACAGTTACCATTGAAGATGATTCTACTATTGAGCTGTTGATCTTAATCTCCTTTCATTAATTTCACCCAATTGAATTCCTTTATTCTGTGCCAAGATTTCGAATAAAATTTTAGGCTAGATCAAATAAGAATAGAACATCTTAAGAATTTGCAACTGACATGAAATGCTGCTATTTTCCCCCTCCATTTATTCCTTCCTAGATGAATCATAGTAGATGAACATAATCAAGAAAACCATCCAGAAAACAAAATGAGAAATAATGAACTGAAAGCCAAACCCTATAAACAGGATTTGGTGAATACCTTTGTGCCGTGTAAACGAAGAAAATAAAAATGATATTTTTGCTTTAGTTAATACTCATGCTGGACTGAAATCCACTTACAGTGAATTTTCCATCAACAGAAATAGTTTGTCCAATGATGTAGGAAGCAGCTAGCAAGCAAAGGAAGATCACGAAGGAAGATACGTTATGCGTTTCTGCTATCCACTGTATCGGTGTTCTAGATAGTACTTCATTTACAAAGTTTTTGATATTTAGAAAATATTCATCGAGATAAACACAATATCTAATATAGTATCATTTGTCATTATATTTTAATAGAAAAATATGATCAAAGTATGTTATGTAAATAGTGCATAGAGTCAAATTGGGTTACTCACTATGAAATGGAGGAAGTAGCATATTAGAAGATATATGAAATGGACATTTTTAGAGATAACTAATTAACTATATAGCTAATTAACATGGATATGGATATATCACACCAAGAGTAAAACCAGTTACATGCTGCTAACGCCAATGACGTGATGTCTTCTCTTTTCTCTCTTTACCAAACTTAATAGTACTATATAAGTGGCTAATTTTATGGTGTACAAATTTTGCAGACGCAAGTTAGACATCTATCATTTAAACATGGCTTGAGGAGGACAGGCAGTGAAGAAGGAAAAGAAGCCGTGTTTAGTCTTTTTTAAGTTATGCATTTGTACCCATATGAATCACCAGTTTGCAATTTTTCGCCATACATTGAATTCCTTTGTTCTGTTCCAAGAATTCAAACAAAATTTTGGTCTTGATCCAATAAGAATGGAACATTTTAAGAATTTGCAATTGACATGACATGGTTCCATTTCCATTTGTTCTTTCCAAGAGTAGTCATAGTAAATAAACATAATCAGGAATACTATTCAGAAAACAAAATGATATATGACAAACTGAAAGCCAGATCCTATTTAACCAGAACTTGACGAATACCATTATTGTGTTGAGTAGGGACGTGCATGGTCCATAAACTATTAAATAAATAATGCTCAAAATTAAAAAAAAAAAAAAAAACCACATCCGGTGCATTAGGTAATCCTCATGCTGGGTTGAAATCCATTCACAGTAAACCCTCCATCAACAGAAACAATCTGTCCAGTGATGTATGAAGCAGCTGGCAGGCAAAGGAAAGTCACCAAGGAAGACACTTCATGTGTTTCTGCTATACGCTTTATCGGTGTTCGAGATAGTACTTGATTCACAAACTCTTCGTTAGCAATTAGCTGTAAGCAAATTAGCAACACAAGTTATAAACATAACATTTACATTGCCATTTATAGATTAATACTACAGATGAGCACACTGACATTACAGTCACAGATATGTTTTAATTCATCAGCACTGGGAGAAGATTCTCTCCAGTGTAAAATTTGTCCAGTGAAATCTAAACCACACAATTTTCTTTGCAACAAGTAGTTATATTAAAAAAAACAATGAATGGTTTGGATTTTCACAGGACAGCCTCCAGTGATTTTTTTCACGGGAGAGGATCCGTGCCCGGATCAATGAGTTAGCCTATATAGCAGAACTCCATACACAGATAAACGAACCACCTACACAAACACAGTAGACACAGCACACTACACTAGAGCATGTGCAGATCCAGGAGAGATGTTTAAGAGCCAAACCCATGTGTCTTAACAAAAATGTCCATATTTACCATATTGCTGCCCTCAAAGCCAGTTCATTTTTTATTCATTCATATGTATTAATTTAAGAAGTTTATTCTAAATGACCAACCAGAATTGCTTGCTACTACTGTGTACTACAGCAACACATACAAAGGTGAATGTTCCAGATCCAAATATACAGTCCTCAACTACAAAAGATTGGACATACTAAGACATGATTTTGGCATCTTCGCATGGATCAGGGTGACATTGGATGAGCCACAATTGTGTCATATACATACGTGAATCAAACAGAAGGCAATGTAATTATGGAGAAGAAAAACAGTCAGATCAGTTATAAAGGTTGTCATTTAAGTCACCCTGTATGCAATACTAAATGAATTATGTAATGCAAGTAATCACCAGTGTTGTCAAATGGCTGCCGCGTCGGAATTTTTGACAACTGCCATAGGCACAATTTGTGAAGGGAGGCCTGCCGCGGTGTGGCCAATGGCGTATTTTAGCCTTCTGCCATATTCCGCCTTCGACAACACTGGTAATCACCGAGAAGAAAGCAACAACCAATTTACTCTTTGGATCTAACTAACAAATGGTGATTCCCTAGGTGCAAATATTGTGAATTTGCTTGTTGATGCTTTAAAGTGTCTGATTATCAAATGACCTTGATGGTAGTAATTAAGCTGATTGAAAATAAAATACTAAAACATACATTTTCCCTTTGATATGGAAAATCATTAGACTTGTGATAAGAGTACTAATGAAATCACAGTGTAACAAAATGTATAAAACTCTATATGAGCCATCCCAAGTATGCAAGCAATTTATATTTTCCTATTCAGTAATCTAAAGAATTATCGAAACTCAAAAGACTATAGACATGTACTACGAAGTTCTATCTTAAATTACTAATCCAACACTACTAATGATCCTCAAAAAGGAGTATGGATGTAAAAACATCAAAGCATAGATCATTATTTACTATAAAGAACCCGATAACAAAATAGAAGAATACCATATGCCTCCCATTAAACAATGAGCAATCAGTTACTGTTCATCCAAATCAAATTATCATTACGAATTCAAACAATCTTCATAAAAAAAAATGACAGACCACGAAATGCATAATTGAAGGTGTGAAAGAGCATTACATGTTCCACAAGTGGTGTTTTTGTATACCAAGGCGCAACACAATTGCTCCTTATATTGTCTTTCGCCCATTCACAAGCAAGATTTTTTGTCAGCTGATTGATTGCAGCTGAAGAAAACAACACAGTAAATCTTTCAGTTTGTATCCATTCTATTTAACTAAAGGTTAAAGACGACAAAATGATACATCGAATTACCTTTACTTGCTGCATAGACGCTTCCAGAACCTATGCTTGTCAGAGATGCAACAGATGAAATGAACACAATACTTCCATTTCCAGATTCTTTAAGAAGAGGATGTACCAATTGACATAGATGATATGCAGAATCCAAGTTAGTAGTCATCACTTTCGAATAATCTTCAGCAGTATACTCAATTGTTGGCTTCCTCACATTTGTTCCAGCATTGTTCACCTAAACTCACAAAGAACATCATATCAACATATGAGCTGAACTCATAACATAACACCGACACTTCTGATTGAAGATATATCCAATGTCGGACACAGACACATGTGATGTGATTAGATACAATTATATTATTTTCTTAAATTCAATATCAACATTATATACAAATGCAAAACAAAATATATAGAAAAGGAAAAACTCACAAATATGTTGAGTTTGCCGTTGAAAGAAGAAGCCACATTTTGAATAAGCTCCTCTCTTTGAGAAGAAGAAGATGCATCACAAACAGATCCATAAACAGAAAAACCTTTCTCTTTCCACTCGTTTAAGCGTTTATTAAGCTCCTCTTGGTTTCTAGAACAAGTGTAGACTGTGGCACCAAACTCAGCGAGTTCTTCCACGATAGCATGTCCGATTCCACGCGTTCCGCCGGTGACGAGAGCTGTGAATCCCTTGAGAGACCATCTTGAGCTTCTGCTACTGCTCTCTGCGTTCGCCATTGTTGTTTTTGTGACCTCTCTTCGACCGAACACGAAGAACGACGTGTTCGTTAATTTTATCCAAGAACCAACGACGTCGTTTTCATGAGCGAGATCTGGGCCTAACAATATTACGCTCGACTATGCTTTTCTAGCCCTCCCAATTGCTCCCAGCCCTCCCCCCCCAACAAAATGATTTTTGATTCATGTTTTAATGAATTGTTTTTTATTTTGTTTTATGAAATATACATAGATATGGTTGAACCTCTCATTGTTCCAAAAATGGATCCAGAGTGTGAAATATTGTCCCTTAAAAGAAGTATGAAGATCGAAAAGAGATTATTAATTTGGTTCATTGTCAAGCAAGAAATGCAAGATTTACTATTAAAATAGATAAATTCGATAGTGGTTATTTTAGTGCATCAAAACTAAGGAGTTTCAGTGTTGTCTCAGGATTGCATAATCATTAGATGAAGTCAAAGTTAAAAGGTTGTATTTTGGTCGATCATGTAAATGCGGGAAAAGACAAAGCTTGTTGCTGAGATGACAAAAAATATGGTGAAACCAAAAAATATTTTGTCTACATTGAAATATAGACGTAAAGACAATTTAACATTTGCAAAGCAAGTTTACAATGCACATCAAAAATACAAAAAGATGTTCAAGAACAGAGATGCAACAATTGTTGACATGTTTGGAAGACAACAACTATATTTTCAAGTATAGAATGGTTGGTGAGTCAAAATATGTTCAAGATATATTTTTGGCACATCCTGTTAAAATTGTTAAACATTTTTCCTACTGTTTTGTTGATGGATTCCACTTATAAAACCAAACACTACAAAATTCCATTGTTTGAGATAGTTGGGGTCACCTCAGCGCAATGGACATACTCTGTTGGGTTTGATTTTCTGACTTGTGAAAAGGAGGATAACTTCTCTTAGGCTCTATATGAGTGTATTGATCTTTTGAAGCATACAAAAAATATGTCGAAGGTAAATGTTCACCCACCAATTTAACAATTGATCTTTTGTATCACATTGATGAATGTTCTTGCCAAAACCTTTCCAACATCTACTAATTTGGTGTGTGAATTTCATATTTCGAAAAATGTGAGAGCTAGGTGCAAGACAGATTGCAAAGTCACAAATTCCAAATAAAAATAGGTGAAGTCGACGAATTTATGTAACACCATCATGGATGCTTGAAAATTAGTGCATTCTCTTTATGAGGAACTATATATATGTAACTGTACAGTTCAGAAATGTGTGAAATATTTCCAAAATTCATGAATCATGTTGAAAGTACCATAGTGAAACCCTTAAAGAAAAAAAATGTGAAGGTGTGGACAAACGGTGTTATGCATTTTGGTAACACAACTAAAAAATATAAATGAATATGCTCATGGTAGATTGAAACAATATTTTAAGGATAGTAAGTGTGATTTTAGGGAAGCTATACACAACATGTTAACGTTGCAATTCACTTAGATACAAGCCTCTTTTGGGAGAAGTTGTACTATGAGATACAATTGATTACATCGCAATGTCAACATCAGTATGTTTAATCTGTGAGCTAGAACATTCTACTCCCTCACATTCACTTTGACAACAACCACATCCATGTGTTGGAGGAGAGTTTGCCTCTCGCTCTCTACGAACATGAAACACATTGAACGAAGATAACTCCTAAATGGTTCGGATCGTATCTCCTGAACGTTATGCACAATTGAAATTTTGGCGTGCCTGAAGCAATTGGTTTTTCTATTTGGATGGTTTATCTTTTTGGCGGCCTCCTCTTTATGACGATTATTCACTTTGGTTGATCCCCTCCATTGATTATGCTACTGGTTGGTTTGATTTATTTTCAAAGTTAATTTTGTAACAAGTTTAAGTTTTAGCTTGAGAGTGTAGTGTTAGAATATTAGTTATTGTGAGTTTATATTTTTGAATATATTTTTCTTTATTTTATTTTTTATTTGAGAAACTCTCAATGCTTTCTGCCGTCGCTTTGCGAGTTTGAGAGAATGTGTTAGATAATGAGTCATAAGACTCATGCCCTTGAACCTTTTAAGTTTATAAGTTAATTAATAGAGTTCATTTAGGTTTAATCTATATTCTTTTGTAACCTTTGGTCTAGTATGCTATTGATATTTTATCCAAACTCTAACTGTCTTTCTTGTTTTGTTTTCATATCTATTTAATTGACAATGACGATACAAGACCAGCTTGAATTGAGATATTGGTTCATGTAGGGATTTCAATCACGTGGCACGTTCACATGTGTAGGTAAATAGGAGCCTAAAAATAACAAAAGTTACAATCACGGAGAGACTCATTCATTATGATTATATTGTAATCTTCTACTGCCATCACATCACGTGCATGTAGAGAAACACCCCTATTTTCAATTTGTCAAATGAGCTACTACTTTTTTTTCTTTCAAAAAAATTATATAAAGTTCTCTATTCAGAAAGAGACAGTATAAGAAGGAGAATAAGCTTACGAAGTGTCATTTGTCAAAGTAATCAATTAGTGTTTGTGTAGTTGTTTTCACATGCTAATGGTAAGAGCTAGAAAATTTTCTAGTGCATGGACACACTTGTGCTAGCCAGCTACACTTACTCTATACACCTCCTTTAAAATCTTCAGCAATACATTGGCAATAGTTGCATGAAAAGAGTAATATATACCTTCTACAGTAACTCTGCATACATGAAAACAACACTAAATAAAGAATAATCTAGCTAAATCAGAATACTACTTATATATATACCTATATAAAAGAAAATTCCACAATGAATACACATAAATCATATCTAGCTAAATCTAGAATTTCTATTCTCTTGATTTAATCAAATTAATGTCAAGGTAGATCAAAAATTATTCTCTTTTATCAATATATGAGCTGTTAAAAAAAAAAGAAGATCAAGAATTATTGAAAATTAGGAAAAGAAAATAGAACCATGTATATTAATTGTTTTGACTTTTGAGTTAGATCAAAACAACATAATATTGTTTCTATATATATCAGCAAACTAGAAAGAGCATGAAGTCAACACAGCTATATATTTCATCAAATCAAATCAAATTTCTTTATTTAGAAAGGTTGAAAATAAGATACTTATGACGTCCCCGTGTATTCTGGAGCAACGGTCGGTGTCACAATAATAATGGATAATAAGGTGGCTATAAATTAAACTGCACTGTTTTTAAGTTGCTACAAGAAGAAACAGTCTCGAGCTTCTAAAAAATTGACATTTTTAGAGATAACTATAGAGCATATTGGAAGATATAATAAATGGACATTGTTAGATATAAAGTTAATAATAATGTGGATATGGATGTATCACACCAAGAGTAAAAACAATAACATGCTGCTATAAAGCCAATGATGTGAGGTTTTTTCTTTTCTAACTTCACCAAACTTAATTCATTGATATTTAATATACTATATGACTATTTATAAGAGTATATTATTAATGTTCAATTCCCGTGCGTAGTTGGTTGGTTTTTTGGATGTGTTAGGAAGCAACATGTGGAAAACAATTGGAATGAATGATGTGGTGTAGGAGGCATTGCAAGTAGGTGAGAGTGATCCATCCAGGTAAAATGGTGAATGCCAAAAACAAAAAAACAATTCTAGGTAAAAATATTTATTCATAATTTTGTGCATGTGAGAAAGAGAACTGTTGGCTCCTTGGAATATAAGTAGGCAAGTAGCCGAAGTGACTAATAACTATCAGTTACTGTCAGGTCTCATATCATTTTTCTTTATTGAAGAAAAGTTTTCCTCACATCGTACTATTGATTATTGGGATTTGAGAGATACAGAGAAGAAGCTGATAAAAGAAGCGAGAATGCTCATAATCTAAACCACACCGACTAAGTCTTATATCACAAAATGAGATCCGTTATATAGATCAAGCAACGTCATAATGTTCTGTCATATACTATATATCTATCAAATTTATTATTCTTTAAATCATTTTTAATAGTTTCTCTTATAATATTTTTTAAGTATTCCTCTGTCATTAGTGATTCGACCATTCTTCATGATATATATATACTATTCTTACTACAAAATCTACATATTTTCTCTCTAAATGACAAGCCACATAGTCTAGTTTCCACCGTCTTTTCTACTATATTCGCTACTCTAACTCTAATGTTTTTATTTTTAATCCTATCATGTTTAGTTTTACCACACATCAAACTCAACATCCTCATCTCTGCTATTCTTAATTTAGTTTCATGTTGGTTCTTGACAAAGCAACGAATTTCGTATGACGTCGACGATCTTACAACTGCTCATTCCTTTAACTTTAGTGGTATTTTTGCATGACATATAAAACAATTGAGGCCTTTAATATTTCGTTTCAACCACCCAACTTGAATTCGATGGTTTACATTTCATTCTATTTCTCACTTATTTTGCAACATGTATCCAATATATCTAAATTGTGTAACTTATAGTATGATTTGATCTCCAACTTTCACCTACAAACTAGAGACACTCTGCCTTTTGCTAAAAATACACATTTCATATATACTTTGTTTTGCTTCTTCTTAGGCGGAAGCCATATGTTTCTAGGGTTCGTCTGAAAATCTCCAACCTCCCATTTAACGACTCTCTAAGTAGGACTATATCATCAACCAAAAGCACACATCTCGATGCTAACTTTTGGATGTGTTATGTAAGTACATCCAAAACAAAGTAAAAAGATAAGGTTTAAGGTCGAACCTTGTTGCAATTATATTGCTATGGATAAATCATCGATGTCTTCATCTTGTGGCCTCACACTAGTTGAGACACCCTCATACATATCCTTGATTGCTCGAATATATATAGGCAATCCTAACTCATTTCTTTCTAGGGATTTCCATAAAATCTCCCTATCTCACATGCTTTCCCTAAATTTATGAAAACTAAGTTCAAGTCTTTTTTATTCATCTGGTATTGATCCATCACACGTCGTAGTAAATAGATTTCTTTCATGGTCGACCTCCCATACATAAAACCAAATTGGCGATCACTAACTCGTGTCTCCTTTCAACGTTTTCAACATTTCTTTTCAATGTTTCTTTTACTCCGTGTTCTTGAATCCGAGATATAATAGTTGTAATTATGATCCGTTGATATAGACCTCATATTTGTCATCATATAATATGTGGAAACACTTCTTCCATATCTATCCTTTATATCTTTATTTTAACCAAAATTTTACTT
>Ga0315913_1010747_pt1 | contig 10473 bp, 8 predicted proteins | sample MpolsnodulesMG_FD_207736 | JGI IMG/M metagenome (GOLD analysis project Ga0315913, IMG submission 207736) | Medicago polymorpha root nodule microbial communities from Los Angeles, California, United States - small nodules | ecosystem: Host-associated > Plants > Roots > Nodule | place: USA... | reverse complement strand
ATTCAACTATTATTTACAACTATTATATAATTATTTTTTAATATCAAAATAATACAATAATTAAATATATAAAAAAAATAGAATTAATTGTACATGTGGGACCCATGAGTAATAGAAGAGAGACGGTGCCTATACAAACACCCACCTTCATAAGCACCATATTCATTGGTGTCACAAAGAGGTACCTATTTAAAATGGTGCTTAATAGGGAAAGGACTCCCCATTGTAGATGGTCTTAGTTCTTCTATAATTCTCCTATCACTCGCCTTATGTTAAATTCATCAGAAATTAAAGGAAGTACTCTTACAATACTAAGTTATACCCATATCATTCAAGTTTAAGGATTCAAGACCTTATTACGCATCTAGGGCACCTTTAAGAGCATAAAAAAAGAAGAGGTTTTACAACAAAAAGAAAAATGCACGGTCATGTGTTTTTAAAAAAACACACCGGGAAAAACAGACAAAAACGCACGATTCGTGCTTACAGGCGCATGATTGTGCGTTTTGCACAGGCAAGGGAAAATGTAACTTTTTCTACGATATTGCCCCGGGAAAACCTCTTTCGACCCTATTTTTCGATCCAAAACTCGCCAAACTCGACCCTGAACATCATGCTAAAGTTATTCATTCAATTATACCCTAATTTTACTTTAATCTACTCAATTACCTAACACAAAAAGTTTTCATGATTCAAATTGTCTTAAGTAGTTTCTCTCAATTCTAACATAGATAATTCTACCTCTAAACATGGTAACAACATAGATAATTCTACCTCTAAACATGGTAACAACATCAACATCCTCTCTTCTTCATAATTACCACAACAACATTCACCAAATCAAACTCATGTGTATTTTCACCATCAAAACATAACATCAAAATATCAATTCATACAACCATTTCATAATTTCCACTCATGTCATCATAAAACTCAAGAACACAATATTCACATATTCAAATTATGAATTTGGCATGACAACATCATGTATTCACAATTAAATAAATACCCGTAATCACAACAACATACTAGAACACAAATTCAACATCATTTTATCACAAAATCATGAAAATAGCATGAATCACACAAAACCCATTTTCTACCCAATTGCTCGTAAAAATCCCAAAGGTGAATAGAAATCCCCCTTTACCTCTTAACTCTTCAAAACTAGCCTCCCTCAAGCTTGGGTCTCCCTCTCCTCTTTGATTCCTTGAGCTTTCCTCATCTTTCTCTCTAGTTCCTCTTTTCTACACCTCTTGTCTCTTTTCTCTAAACGTTTACAAATGATTTTCCAACTCTAATTTACAAATACTACAACACATTTATACTTCACTTGTTTTGGGTTTGGTTCTCATAAGACTTAATGAGCTTAGTTTCTATTCTCTCCACAAAACACTGCACATTTAGTTCACTTAAACCTCCTTTTTACTCATACACCTCTATTTTCTTAATTCTTCATAATCTTTTATTTTCTATAACATCACAAAAATACCTTCCTCTACTAAATTGTCAAAAATACCATTTACTTCATAAAATCAATTAACTCATCAATTGAACCAAGTAAAAATAATAAACAAATAAATTTTAAATATTACTAATATCACATAATAATAATATTAATAAAATAATAATAAAAATTGGGATGTTACATCAATTATTTAATCACATTTTGTGTCTTTTGATTGTTTGTTGAATTAAATTGCTAACAACATGCCTCTTTCAATTTACATTGATTATTTGTTGAATTACATCATTGACATAGTATGCCCCTTTCAATTTTGCAATAAAAAACAATAAAAAAAACCTATATTTTATTCCCAGATGGATTATAATTAAATTAAAACAATAAAAAAATGATATATTTTAACTACTTTTTATTGATCCTCTAAAAAAAACCTATTTTTTATTGCTTTCAGAAAACTATTTTTTATTAAAATTAAATTTGTGTCATTCGGTTTAATCCGGTTGGGTCATGCGGTTTAAGCAATGATCCCATAACCTTGCCGATTTGATGACCGGTTCGGTTTTTAAAACATTGATATGTCATCATTAAGCCTATAAAAATAAGGAAATAATAATTTGTGCTCAAATCAAAAATAAAAAATGACTGAAATCAAAAATTGAAAATGAAAATGTAAATGTGTCACATCAATGTGTTTCAAATGGTCTTAGTGGTTTGAATGCATCGTCTTTCTATTTTTGACGCTATTGATTTAGGACGTGAATTCATGCTTGTTTTGGAAGGGTTTGACCAATTGGGGAACAGGAGTGTAGCTCATGCAAATTTCTTACACGTTCATGACAAAATTTACGTTCGTTCATGTTTTGGTCGTCGTTATATATATATATAATTAAAGTCGTACAACTTTTGAATTTATAAGTACAACTTTTGAATTTATTATTATTAATTTATTTATGTTTATTCTTCATTAATTATTTATGTTTATTATTCATTAATTATTAATTAATTATTTATGTTTATTATTCATTAATTATTTATGTTTATTAGTAACAACCAAAAAATTTGAGACATAAACTTATGAAATTCTTATTAAAAGAAATGAATAAAATAGGAGTATCTGAAAACTCTCGTAGGCTTCAAAATAAACAATAAATATGTTTATCTTAAATTTTCAAAATAGTAACTCAGAGTTGTTTTACTTCAAAATATAACATTCCTAAGAACTATTCACTTGACCTTTCACTACCCAAAGATATACCTTAGCTAGTCTTAACTTTGAATGCATGTGAGGACTCTCACCATAGCGCACCAAAGGTCCACATATCTCTGAGCCTTCAATTGCAAGTTCTTATCATTATCTGGTTTTGATTCTTTGTTGGTGGTGTGTCAATTTTGTTTCATTTTTGTGTTTTATGTTTTGTTTATTAATCCACATTCTATTAAATTTTTATAACTTTACTGGCAGGCATGGCTTCTAAGGTTCAAAGCGTTAGTATGGCTGACAAAAAAGACATGATAAGTGACTTGCCTGATGTCATTCTACACGTTATTCTTTCTCGTCTGCCCATGAAAGATGGGGTTAGAACTTCAAAATTGTCTACGAAAAAGAGGTCCTTGTGGACTGGATCATCATCCTTTCATTTTGAGATCTTCAACCTTCCATACAAGTCAAGCCGTAAAAATCAGAAATTAGGTTATTCACTTCTGTATTCAGTGAAAAGGCTTCTAGACAATGAGAATCAGATTCAGAAGCTTGTTATTAGTATACTAAAAGTCACCATCAGTCCTTCCAAAGTGACTTCAATTGTATCTTATGTTCAATCACACTGTCAATTGCCTTACAACTTCAAATTGATGATTTGAAAAACTTTGATATTGTTGATATAAAATCCAAATCTCTGTTTTTTAGTTTTAAAGATAACAACAATATTAAATTAAACTTTATTAATTCTGAATTTTATTGTTATATAACTTGTGCTCTTGAGTGTTTATTTTTAAGCCAAAGGTATAAAAGCATTATATGATTACCAAGCAAAGCACCATGTTATGATAAAGAGATTGATCTCAAATGTGGACTTAGCTCAAACAAGAAAAACATGTACATGGCAATGGAAGTGTTGAGAATGTCACGTTTAAAGCAACAATAAATATGTGAAGCATAAGATATGTCATGACAAAGAATTTTTAATCATAAAAGCTTACGACAAATATACATATGCACAAAAAGAACATATTTAATATCATGTGCAAAAAGCTTAGCATGACAAGGGCCAATGTAATCACGACAACACATCATGGATGTATGACAAATACAAAACTATGATCCTTTGGATATTCTCTTTATGGTCACCTCACAACATGACAAGGAAAGCTACCTAGTACAAGAAAAGCCTTTTCTTTGGGCTCAAGACTGAAGTTACTGCATGAATTGATAAACAAATGAGATGTACAAAGCTCATGCCTCACATAACATGAAACAAAGTGCAAAGCAAAGCTTCAGCAGTTTTAGAGATCGATCTCAACTTTCAGAAATCAGTTTCATCTCAGAAACTCACTTGAGTCTTGCGCTGCAAGATAGAATGAAGTTATCAAGAGTTCCTCTTATATAAATAGAAGACTACAACAAGAGGAACATACAACTTTTGAGCAAAAGAACAATATTCATCAAGAACCACTTTATTTACAATCCCTCAAGAATTATATCTTAGTTTGAGCAAGCTTCTCTTTTCGTGTATTAAGTCTTTCAAGAAGATTAATACTTTTCAAATCCACTTACTCTTGTAAAAGAAATCGAAGTTGTGCAGAAAGCACAAAGATTGTAAAAATTCTTGCTAGTAAAAGCAAGTGACTTGAATGAATTATGATTTTGTTGATTTTAAATGTTGATTTTCGTGCTCATGATTATGTGATAAATTTGAGTATGTGAATTTTGTTGGAAACTTGTTGTTTGTGCTTAAACTTCCTAGTTGTTATGTGTCAAAATGATTATGTTAAGGTTTTAACTTAAAATGATGAAAATTGATGGTGTTGTTGTTGTTGATTGTTGGTGAATTCATGATTATATGATATAAATGGTGTTGAGTTATGTTGGTGATGATAATTCATTCATTGGGTGTTGATAAATGTGTTGTTGTGGTTAAGTTGTTATGTTTGGGAGGGAAATTGATTGGGTGAAATTTGGGTTTTTGAGTTAAAAGCCATTTTAAACACTTTTGAGGAATAAGTCATTTTGATGAGTAAAATTAAGTTGATTATGGTGGGATTAATGTATAAGTGATTAGGTGACATTAGTGTGATGATTTGGGTGTGTTTGAGATTGATTTGGAACCTTGAAAGGGCTTAAAATGGTGGAAAACACACTTTTGAAAATCTGATTTTTGGACCTGATGCTATCAAAATCGTGTCACGCTTTTTCAACCGTGTCACGATTTTGCTGGCAGAATTTTCAGTGCTTTCTAGTTATACAATTGCGACACAATTTCCAAAATTGTGACACAATTCTATGAACCCTTTTCTTTATATTTCACCATGTTTCACCCCTTTCTGTTCCAAACTGGGTTTCTCACTCACCATAAAATAATATGTCAATTTGTTTACCAGTGTTTTTGGTAAACAATAAGGGCTGATTTTGATTATTGCAAGCAGGATCAAACCAGAAATCCTAGGACATGTTGTGCATTTGTTTTTAAGAAAAAGAGTCCGCGTTCATCAAGTTCATAGGTTGCTTTATGAACAGGACGAGACCGTATGACGTCTTTCGATAGAAAATGGTTTTAAAGTAAAAAAGAAACGTGGTAAATGCAAAATAAAAGACTAAAAGTTAAAAGTGCAAAAACTTCAAGAAAAGATAAATTGCATTGCATTAAAAATAAAGGTGGTTCGACAAATCTTCTACATACATTTTGTATAACTCTTTTCTCTCGCGTTGGTACTTCGAGTGTTCTAGAATTTCTATAAATGATTTGTGACCTATTTTCCCTATGGAAAACTACTATTTATATATAGCAAAATAACTGGAAAAAGCCTAACTCCATGATCAGCACTTCTTCCATTTGGATAACCGCTTGTCTCCCACATTTTCCTTGAGGAAACCGCTTGTCTTTGAAATTTGAAATCTTCCCGCCTTAACAGGAATTGCTTGGCTTCGACGGTCTTGCACCCTGACTCCTGTTTTGTCGAACTTTAAGGTTTTTAAATCTTTTCGCGTTAAGTCCACATCTCGTCGAACTTCTTAAGTTGAAGGAAAAAGACTTCAATTCTTGCAAAGATAAAAGTCAACTAATGTTGACTGCAGTAAATGAGCCTGTTGAAATTTCAGGCTAACACCGATATAAAACATTTGTTTTATAGAACTATATAATTATATTTGATTAACATTTACCAAGAATTTTCTTGAGTATATAAATTGATTAAGTTTCAGGAATAATTTAAAAAGAGTCACAATTCAAACTTCCTCTTTCTTACAACGTTTATTGCTACTTCAAAAACAATTTAGACAAAATAATGTAAGTCATACAAAAATACATGTGTTAGCATTCATGTGACAAGATTCTCTTTCACGTCAGCGCCTCGTGTGTGATTGAATTGTTGAAGAACCAAAATAGATGAATCTCAAATTATAAGGGTATAATTTGTAATTTTATTTTTATAAGAACTATTTTCAGACTTCACGTAAATTAAAGGGACTATTTCAACAATTGACCCCTTATTTTTCTTTGAATGGTCACACTCTCAAATCTAGAACAAAAGTAGATGAGAAATTTGTTGGTATTGTATAGTATATTTGAGCTTTTTATACGAGTGGTAGTTTTTCGGCTCCCTCAATGTCTCTTAGGTCCTTTAAAGAATTTAGGAGATAACTCCTATAGGATGTTTTCATAAATTACGAAGAAGCTCCAACTTATTTAACTTTTTGACCAAAATTTGCAATTTTATACTTAGTAAGCATATACTCACGTGTCAAATTGTGTTCCCTGATTTTGCTGACATGGTTATAACATCATAAAAAACTTCATCAAAAAATTATGTAGTTTGAAATATGGATGAATTAATTATGAATTGTTTAATACATTCATAATTATGGGAAACGAAAAAAATTCAAAATTTTCCACAATATTTGAGCACAAATAAATCTACATTGAGTAATGCTAACAACACTCTCTTTTGAACACACTCTCTAATACTCACTCTCTTGTTGGTTTAGATCGTTGTGGATTTATGCTTTGAAAATAGAACTCAAATAAAATGTTGAGACGTGTATTGATTCCATCCAATAAAATAATAAGTGTTAAAGAGAATGTACAAAAGTGGGTGGCATTTAACATGGGAAAGGTCAATCCTTTTCCACCATGGGAAAGTTTTTTTTAACCATTAGATTGAAAGGGAACATTGATCTTACTATAGGCTGCCCACACTATATTTTTCTTCTTGCTGTCTTCAACTTCTCATGACTCATGAGACAGCAATAGACCCACCACCACCACCACCGACTCTAAGCCACCCCCTAAACTATTGATTTCAGCTTAAATCTTATCATCTTACTCTGTTTCTATTTCACTTACTAAAAAAAGTTTCTTCCTATGGGAAAGAGATGTCTATTTTCCAAATGTTGGAAAAGTTATGCTTGCTGAATTAACCTTTGGTGCAACGTGTATGCATTGTTATTGTAACGCCCTGGATTTTTTTTTATCCAAGACATTACACCTACTTCTTTATTATAATGAGACTACTATTTTTTTTCATCAATAATCAACTAACAAAACTTGGATAAAATATCTTATTATGGTTCTTAAAATAAACATCACTCAAGTAGTTTAAAAAAAACAATTAAATCAAAAACCCAAATTCATCCCCATACGCGATTCAAGCATGGAAACCAAAGTATACACCATCTCTTCTTTAGTACCTAAAATGTTGGTGTAAGGTGTCAACTTCCATAAACCACAAACCATACATATCAAACGAAACATACAGTACGATATTATAAAATAAATTGTACAAGACATAAGCTGCCAAAAAGAAAGAATTACTCAAAATTCATCATTCTTTCATTATTTTTATCTAGGTTCTTATGCAATGTTATGCATGCTCCTAAAACTAAATGACCCGGATATGATCCGCCACTAAGGCACACATAATATTTAACCGTCACACAGGCAAACATGATTATTAAGTGCCACATAGGCAAACAATATTTTTTAACCGCCTCACATGCAAACATAGTTATTTAAGCGCCACACAAGCAAACAATATTTTTTAACCGCCACACAAGCAAACATAGTTATTTAAGCGTCAAACAGGCAAACATAGTTATTTAAGCGTCAAACAGGCAAACAATATTTTTTTAACCGCCACACAGGCAAACATGGTTATTTGAGCGCCACACAGGCAAACGGTATTTTTTAACCCCCACACAGGCAACAATATTTTTTAAACCGTCACACAAGCAAACATAATTTATTTATATCCGCCACTGAGGTAAGCATGCAATGTATATGTCACGACAGGCTGATGAAAACAGAGATGCAATCCCACCAGGGTGATGAAAACAGAGATGCAATCCCACCACTTAGGCAAACACAAGCAAGTATAAATAATCCTCCAAAAATCCAATTTTTTCATAAAACTCACATTTCCTCTATTTTCTTTCTTTAATTTATCATATATCAAACATTTCTTTCTCAAACATCGCAACACATGTAAGACATAATACAATCACAATTCTCTTTACATAAATCTTTCTACATCAAGCTTCATACATAAACATCATATTAAACATATTAAAAATAATCACTTTTATAAAAAGTTACATTTTCTCATATAAATTTCTATTTTAATTACATTTTCCTTCAACAACAATAATTATGAATCATGCTCTTTAAATTATAATACCTAATCATTAGTTACATTTATGATAAGTATGGGGAAGTGCCCTGACCTTAAATGTTCTCTTTCCTAGCCGAATAACCTCTTGATCCGTACACTTCATTCTTCGCTCCGTAAAGTCTCTCAATTCCAATCGACCATGACAACTGTAAGAAAACATGCTTCTTAATTGGGGAAAGGATTGTCTCCAGTAAAATTTTCTCCTGTTTTCTCCTGTGAAACAATCTGAGCCCTCCATTTCTTTTAATGATAGATCAACGGCTAAAAACAGGGTGAAGATCCTCTCAATTTTCTAAATAAATGGAGATTGTCAATTACTATAGTTTTGAAGTAAATATGTGATATTAATGTTTTCAATTCTTGAAATATGTGCATTTATATCATATATTTACTTCAAAACTAGAGTAATTGACAATCTCCATTTATTTAGGATGAATTTTGTCTCTTTGCTTTCACACACTCCTCACTTATCCCTTTCTTCACAAACCATTTTTGCCATTGAAGTTTGTTCGGCGGTGCACCAACAGTGGTGTCCTTCTTTCATCCTTCTCTATTTTCCCCTCTTCTTTCCTTCTCTCATTCTCTGTTTTTATTTTCTAATGTTGATGTTTAAGGTTGATTTCCATTTCTTATTATTCTAGATTAACCTAATTTCGAATTTACTTGATGCAAAATGGTTGGGTTGATTATCAACTGAATTTCAAAATTACATGCTTGGAAATAGTGACAATTGCTTGGGTTTGGATTATGTCATGGTAATTGCTTGAAAACCATTGATTTTGTCATGACAAATGTTTGGAGTTACACAAACAGTGATCTCTCATTCTGTCATGACAATTGCTTGGAGTTATACACAATCTAACATAGCAAACAAGCGACGGCATCATCAATATAGATGGTGTTCAGAATCTAACAAAGGTTGTGTTGTTATTATTGAGAAAGATGAAACAGTTTTGTGATTTACAGTAAGCTGGTCTCTCGAGGGAAGAAGAAAGAAAATGAAATGAAATAGACAAAATTTATATTGATCTTAATTGCTTTTATTAACAGCCATTGATTTTCATTGGAAAAAAATGGAAGGCTCAGATTGCTTCACAGGAGAAAACAGGAGAAAATTTTACTGGAGACAATCATTTCCCCCTATTTCCATTATTCTTTTGTTTTCGGTGTTGGCTATTCCAAGTGCTCCACCGTTACTTTCACAACAATTGGCATTTGTCTAGCCTTTTGGGATTTAATTGTAAAAGTTGCTTTCCATTGTTATGATTGCCTTGTTGTGAATTGATTAGTGTTGCACTGATTGGTTCACTCATGCGGTGTTGTTTTAACAAATCGGTGCCGCTTGTGTTAGGTGCATTTTTTAACGTTCAACATGACCGTTCCTAAAGTTTTACGGGCTTTAGGCACGGTATAAAAAAGGGTCATTTGTATTACATCATAGATTTTTGAATTCTGCTCTTTATCCAGCAAGTTTCGCTTTCACCCAGACAAACTGTCCAAAATACCCCTGCGTTAGTTAACTAGCACATGTGTAAATCAAACGTGATTTAATTTTACACATGCGTGACTTAAAGCACGCTGCATGAGTTAACTCACGCAGGTGTTATGCCCCGCATGAGTTAACCCACGCTAAGGCACATGGGATACAATATTGCTCGAACATACAATATTGACATGATATACCATTCTTTTTGTTGCTAAGGCACATGATATACCATACTTTAACACTAATCTAACATACAATATTGAAGTGATTTTTATCAAACTATTTTATCAGATTATTTGAATACTTCAATATCAGTTGGTTGAACTTTGAAATATGAAATTCTTGTAGTCTTTTTGTAGTTGGAATGTGTATGATAATTGAATTCATGATATGGTAAGAGAAAGAGAATTTTGATTGCTAAGTTATTTTTGATAAAATCACTGTAAAATCATTGTAATATTAAACGCATGTGATTATTTTGGTCAGTTTGCCTTATCATGTCAATATTGTATGTTCACGCGGTAATCACATGGGGAACAATCACATGGTATATCATGTCAATATTGTATGTTCGAGCAATATTGTATCCCATGTGCCTTAGCGTGGGTTAACTCATGCGGGGCATAACACCTGCGTGAGT
>Ga0315913_1010745_pt1 | contig 10476 bp, 7 predicted proteins | sample MpolsnodulesMG_FD_207736 | JGI IMG/M metagenome (GOLD analysis project Ga0315913, IMG submission 207736) | Medicago polymorpha root nodule microbial communities from Los Angeles, California, United States - small nodules | ecosystem: Host-associated > Plants > Roots > Nodule | place: USA... | reverse complement strand
CAGAAGTTGAATGATGTTTATTTCAGCGATATTATAATCCGACAGCAAGAGAACTGGCTCGCTTAGCACAGATACAAATTACTCCAATTCTCCACCATTTTTCAGAATCTTTATCAGGAGCTGCATCAATACGAGCTTTCGATCAAGAAGGCCGTTTCATGAGCACAAATCTTGTCCTTCTGGATGGCTTCTCAAGGTCATGGTTTCATAATGTGTCTGCAATGGAATGGCTTTCTTACAGATTGAACTTGCTTTCAAATTTTGTTTTTGCCTTTTCACTTGTCTTGCTAGTGAGCCTCCCTGAAGGTTTCATAAATCCAAGTAAGTACAAACCTTTATTGAGAAAATATCAGAAATAGACAATAAAACCATGTGTTTTGCAAAAATACGAAGTTATTTTCATATAATGCTCCTCACATGAATTGAAAATGATCTTACTTTCTTTTCTGGTATGTTACAGGCATTGCAGGGTTAGCAGTAACATATGGAATCAATTTGAATGTCTTGCAAGCTTCGGTTATATGGAACATTTGCAATGCAGAAAACAAGATGATATCAGTTGAAAGAATTCTTCAATATACAAATATCGCAAGTGAATCACCTCTTGTGATTGAAGACTGCCGGCCGCCAAGAAACTGGCCAGAAACTGGAACAATATGTTTCCAAAATTTGCAGGTTTGATATAGCAAGAATTAAGGACACACAAAATATGTAATGAATCAAGTTTCTATGTCCATTTTTTCCTAACATGTCTTCTACACAAAATATTATGTTACAGATAAGATACGCTGAACATCTACCATCTGTGTTGAAAAATATCACTTGCACATTTCCCGGAAGGAAGAAAATAGGTGTTGTAGGACGAACCGGCAGTGGAAAATCAACCCTCGTACAGGCAATTTTCAGGATTGTGGAACCAAGAGAGGGATGCATTATGATTGACAATGTGGACATATGTGAGATAGGTCTCCATGACCTAAGGTCAAGGCTCAGCATTATCCCACAGGAACCAGCCTTGTTTGAAGGCACAGTCAGAGGAAACCTGGACCCTCTAGAGCAATACTCTGACAGTGAAGTGTGGGAGGTAAACACTATAACAAAACAGTTAGTTCATGAACATGAAAATAAAGTTAATGTAGTATTTATCACTATTAGCACAATTGAAAACATCTTCTCATTCAAGAGGAAAGAAAGTATCCAGATAAATATTCATTGGTGACATTTAGGGTGTGTTTGATACACTGAGGTACAAAACAATGAGAATAGCACAAGACAAACACTTGATAATATACTTCAGAACTCTTTGTTCTGTATTTTTTTTTTTATGGAGAACATCACAGGTAATATAATGTGAAATTTACTAAAACATCCTTTGTACACTTTCTAAGACCAAATTATATATAGTTTGGTAAACATGAAGCAGTCATACTTTTCTCCCCTTATTATCACCAACCAAATGATTTTTTTTCTTCGTTTTCAGGCACTAGATAAATGTCAGCTAGGTCACCTAGTGAGGGCTAAGGAAGAGAAGTTGGACTCCCCAGGTTGGATTCATTAGCGATCAACTTGCAAAGTTTATTTTTCTTTTGGTAATAATCAAAATCATTAATACTAAACTGAAATGCTTTCTCAGTGGTTGAAAATGGTGATAACTGGAGTGCTGGACAAAGACAATTATTTTGCCTTGGAAGAGCCTTGTTGAAGAAAAGCAGCATATTAGTACTAGATGAAGCAACAGCCTCGGTGGATTCTGCAACTGACGGAGTGATACAGGATATCATCTGCCAAGAGTTTAACAATCAAACAGTTGTCACAATAGCTCATCGAATCCACACAGTTATTGACAGCGACTTGGTTTTGGTCCTCAGTGATGGTAGGTGTTTTAGATCACAATTAGAACTGATTCTGACCATTTAATTGAGTTACAAAATAGGCTTTCAGATTATAAAAAAAACTATATACCGGAAGTGTTAATAAGCATTGTACAGATAAAAATATGAAAGATATTGATAAATATTCTAAAGCCGAATGAAGTAACATAATAATGATGCTAGAGTTTGATGTATGATACTGACAAGTAACTTAATATATATCTTATGTTACAGGGAGAATTGCAGAATATGATGAACCATCAAAGTTACTTGAAAGAGAAGATTCCTTCTTCTACAAACTTATAAAGGAGTACTCTAGCAGATCCCATAGCTTCAACAACTTGGCAACTCAAGTCCAAGACAGGGAATAATTTCAAGACTTAAGGGATAATATATTAATTTATGGAGTCATAGATAGCTACTTGTTTGATGGGACAAAAAAGGCTCCATATTATTTCAGCCATAGCTTCAATAAAGAAAGAAGCTCCTTCCTGGTCCCATCCATGTGAGGTAACAGAACAAAATGCGAAATCATTAAGAGGCTCTTTATTTGATATACCATATGTGAGAATACAGGCTCCAATTTTGAGCAGGAATTGGGGATGAGATTGTAAATAGGAATGTCCAGTCTCTATCTAGTAAACTGTAATAACTAGCAGTTCTGTGTAATCTGTTAAGTGCACTTTTAGAGTATATTTGTTTACAGATGGAGTTCTTCACCGTCCGCTTAGAAAGTAAAACTGAGAAGAAGAAAAAAACTCTTGTTTGATTTTAAGATTGGATCTTATTGTAAACTCGTTTTTGCCTTCAAACTCAGTTTAAAATAGAAGGGGAGGTTTTGCTTTAGCAAACTTCAATTCAATCTAATCCCGTCAAAAAGGGATCTTTCACTCGCAACTTTATAGACTAATCACTCGAGGAAGCTGAGATCCAATTAAAGTTTCCATGAGCTTGTACCTTTCCAAGACCAGAAACCCGTGACACAGCTTAAGAGATGCGGAAGTCTACAACTGATAACTGGGAGCCAAGAACTCCACTTTAAGTTAAAAAAAATTATAAGCAAATCCCCCCCCACATCAACTAAGCTATACCATTATGAATGTGTTCAAAGCCAAAATTTAAAATGCTCTGATCATATCCTGACAATTCCTTCAACTTGATTGTCAGTAAATATTGGGATTGAGGAAATAAGATTGTCAGTAAATAATGGGATTGAGGAAATAAATATTGAAAGGATTGAACCAAAAGGTAGTCTCTTTGACTAAAAAAATACAGTTAAGGAAAGCATGTACAACTTCAACAATGTTCAAACCAAAGATCCTACTTCATTTCATCAAGGATAGGGTCACAAGTAATTGATTCTACTACTAAAATTGAAAGGAAACAGGATGAAGCCATAAAAGAGAGAATTAAATTGATCCATAAAAGACACTGGTATTTATATTTTCAAATTAAAGGGGCAAGGATGAATTTCAAACCACCTCAAACATCACTAGATTTTGATAATTTGCTTCTAAACTCCAATGATTCTACATAAAGAGCTTAATCATCCTTACAATTTCATATAAAACATCTACCAACTACGTCAAAAAACAACTTTTATCAACATCAATAAAGGCAAAACTAATAGCTCTAAATATGCGGCCCTCAGCAAAATGTTCAGCATTAAAATATATCAGAAGGCAATTTTGCCAATTGGTAGAAATAAGGGTATATGAGTATGACTTGGGATCTTGCATGGGATCCACTATGCCATATATCATTTTGAAATCCAATTCGAATATGGTTTTTATTTCCTAGAATGACCACATGAACACTGAATTGCAATCAGATTAACAGCTTATATCTGTTTCTATACAAGTCTGCGTATGTAAATTTAAACACTATACTCAATATTTTAAGCACCAATAAAAATATTTCAAGGTAGGAACTTATGATTAACCACCAATAAAAAATGTTTGCCTCAATGGGAGTAAGAATGTTTCAATACATCTAAGAATATCAAGTTGTGGGATATACTAGGTTATGAAGAAAATTAGAAATTTAAAGGGTCATATAAACAATAAAATAGGCATGTCAGTATAACATTGTCCTTTCTGTTCAGAATTGTGATGCATCAATACAATAAAGTAACAAACATTGACTGACTATAAATTGTTGCAAATATACAGCATATTCATAGCTTGGGTTGAACAGATCACAATTGGTTTTATTCTTCAAAACTATGATACATATAAAATGGAAAACTTATATTTAACTACTATGTGAACTCTAAGTTTATGTTCATAAGTGAAGAACCATAAAATATTAGGCTCAGTTTGGCAAGGCCAACTTATAAGCTCGTATGACCAAAATAGACATTTTTTGTAACAATTTTTTATAACTACTTCTAGTAGCATTTGAGCTCATCATTTTTTTTCCTGTCAATTTTATCCTCGATATCGTATTTGAAAAAAAATATATTAGTTAAAATATATTTTTATGTCAAGTCATATTTCGCTAATTTTACTGAATATTACAAATTTAATCTAGTAGTTTATACATTATCAGCTAGCTTATACATTATCAACTAGCTTATCCGCACTATAATCCGATTCAGCTAGTTTATCAGTTATCCGCTACTTTTTACCAAAGAGTCTGATTTTAATATAAAAGAAGAAGCTATAACGAGCTACAGGCTAATCGAAGTTCAAAACCTATATTACATCTCAATTTAATTTAAATTGATTTGTTGTTTGATATCTAAACATTCTGTACGATCAAGATTGAAGTATAAGAGTAAGAAGATTAGATGATACCTGAGCGAGTGCGGGATTGGCGGTGCAGGAGAAAATACGAAGACGATTCTTGTTAACGAGATAATGAATACGAGTGTTTCGCTTGATATTCAAAGTTTTCATTAAAGATCAAATGTATTAAAATGTATTATATACAAAATATACTTTTACAATGCCTACGAAAGAGTAACAAAGCATCAATAATTTTTCTCAAGCAAACTTTTACTAATAACAAAGAATAACCCTTGACTAAGAGTCCATAGATTTACCAACTTGTGGAGTCAGGTTGCTCACTCTGTAGGAATTGATAACTTCCATCTTGTTGTAAACCCATATCATAAACTTCGGAATCTGCATCTCTAACCCTTCGTGAAGCATTGTTTGAAGTCCTCTGAGTATATTTTCCGTATCTCCTGCCTGCAATGGAATTACTCCCTCTCTGTGTTCTGCCAGAAGCATCTCTTCCTGCATACATCCCATTCGACCCATTAACATCCTTTGACATAAACCTCTTTCCACTCTCCTTCCTCCTCGATCTAATATCACCAGATCCATTAGACCTAACAGCATCACCATCGTTGGATAAAACCCTCCTCGCACTCCCTTTATTCCCGAAATTGCCATCAAAATTTGCTCCATTCCTCGCATGTGAAGGAGAAGAATCTGCATCATCCGACCCATCTACACCCTTTGGAATAAACTTCCTTCCATTCCTGTGCTTCCTCATTCTAGCATCAATATTTGATCCATTCCTCCCAGAATTCAAAGAAGAATAATGATCTTCAATATCTGGTCGATCAACATCCCCTAATGAATACCTACTCCCAGTCTTTCTCAATCCACCACGAACATTCAACTCGGTCTTCCCAGTACTCAAATGAGAAGAACGCTCCCCATCATGGAACTGATCGACATCTTCTGGCAAATAACTCCTCCCATTTTCATTCTTTCTGAATCCATCACGAACATTCAGTTCTCTCCTCCCAGTGCTCAAATGAGAAGAACACTCCCTATCATGGGACCGAACAACATCCTCTGACAAATACCTCCTCCCATTCCCGTTCTTTCTCAATCCACCACGAACATTCAATTCACTCCTCTCAGCACTCAAATGAGAAGAACGCTCCCTATCATGGGACCGAACAACATTCTCTGACAAATACTTCCTCCCATTCCCGTTCTTTCTCAATCCACCACGAATATTCAATTCACTCATCTCAGCACTCAAATGAGAAGAACGCTCCCCATCATGGGGCCAATCAACATTCTCACCATTCTTCCCATAATTCAAAGTAGAAGAAGAACCACCATCACCATCATCAACACCCTCTGACCAATACTGTTCACCACTACCATCTTCCAGAACATCAGATCCCTCCGACAAGTCATCACTAGTAACCTTCATATAAGGCTTGATACTATGAACAACCCCTTTAGGAAAGAACCTTGCAGAAGGCAACTCATCAGGGGTTTGAAACAACTGTGGTCCATCATTTTCAGTCCAAAGGTCAAACCCACCAGGCTTCTGAAACCTATCAGCCAAAACCTTGAGCTGCTCATCAGCTTCGATAGAGAACAACTTAGGGGGCTTCTCAACCACCTCCCAAGGCCTCTCCAACTCAGAGACAGCAGCCTTAAGCTCAGCCCTCTTCCTCATTTCATATATCTGCCGCTCCCGGCACAGTCGCGCCTTCAAGAGTTGCTTGGCCTTCTTGGCCTGCATACGCTTCCACTGCCACTTGGACACCCCACCCGGGAATGTCCTTGGCCCACCACCCATTCGGATGACAGTTGAACGAGAAGGTGGTTTTGCTACAGTTACTGTGAGGGACAACACATTGTTGCTCTTGTTCTGCCATTCAAAATTTGATAAAGATTTTGAGAATGAAAATGATAGTTGATGTACCACATTGGGGGCTAACACATTCATTTTTAGCTGTAGTATGGTTCAAAATACCACCATCCAATTTGTTTAACTTTTATCTGAAAATAAGACAGAATTCAACAGCAAATGAGATATGAATACAATATCATAATACATAACGAAACTGAAATTAAAAAAATTCGAAAAATGAAACTTAGATACAGGAATTAGAGAATATGCCAGTTTAATTGAATAAAAATGGGTTGAATTGCATGAACTGAACAAGAACAAAAATCAGGGTTGATGAAGAATTGGGAAAAAGGGGAATAGTAAATTGACAGAGGTGAAATGAAATTGAACACTGAATTGATAGAAGCATAAATAACCTTGGCCGGATAAGAAACAGTTGCGGTGGTCGCCGACGGTACTGATGGTGGTGTAAATTGGAGCTAGACCGAGAGGCAGGGAGAGAGTGCCTTATCTATCTTTCAAAATTACAAATTCAGGAAAAGTGGATTTTCATTCAACCATATTCGGTTAACTCAACCAATTTAATTTTTTTTTTTAGATTATGGACCACATAAGAGAGTATAAATTAACTAAATCACTTTGTATACTTTTGAACTAAACCACTTTTTACCTTAACTCAGTTGATAAGAACAATACATAATATATGTAAGGTTCGGGGTTCGAAACCCGGCCACCACAAAAAATCTGAACCACTTTTTTTTAAAACTAATTTAAGTTTGGTTTAAAACCAGTTTAAGAAATAGAGCTCTCAACTCATTATGAAATGTGTTTGATATCAAAATTTGACTTTTTATCCTTCCTCTGTCTTTAAATAATAGTCGTTTGAGGTGCATACAATTATTAAAGAAATGATTAATTGTTTTGATTTTGATGGTAAAATTAGTATCATTTACTAAAACACTTTATTAATTGTAGTTAGTGGAGTAGTTAAGTTTGATGAAATTCAATAAATAAAAGTATAATAATGAAAAAAAATAATAAATGCTGCATTGGTATTCTAAAGTGACAATTATTTAAAAAAAAAAAGACAACTATTGTGATACAGAGTGAGTACAAAGTAACAAAATTAGAAAGTCTTTCTTTTATCATGATTCAAATTGAAAATTAATCTTTTTCGTGTTTGAGAACATTTTAAAATTAAAAGAATTAATAAATGTTACTCCATTGTCTTTTGAGCGAGTTTTAGTATATCCCTCGTAAAAAAATTTAGATTTCCCTTTGTAATAACTAAAAGATTTTTGAGTTTTCAACCCTAGTAATGTTGTGTCGGAAAAAAAAAACCCTAGTAATTTGACCGTATACACTAGCTTATGTCCCGAGTGCCATCTAACTGTACACACTAGTTTCGGTGGCATGTTGACCATGCAAAAACATATGATGTGTTAGGGCTGGACATCGGTCGGTTTGGGTCGGTAGTCGGGCCCAAAACCTCAATCCAGACAAGCCCACGGTTGATATCCTGTGATCCAATTCCGACTGTTTTAACTGTCGATTTGTTCGGTTTCAGTTTATTCGGTTAAGACGAATTACCAGGTGGGTTGACTCGGTTAACCATGTGGCCCATAATACTTAAACTTACATAATTTTTTTATAAAAAAAAACATTACAATTTTGATTTAGACCTGCTGATATTTTAAGAAACCATAACCATGATTTTTCTCTATAAACAGACTTGAGAGTCCATTTTAATATAAAATCCAGTCATTAAGTAAATATAATCTTAGGGCCATTCATGACAAGGTCTTTTAAACCTATGCTGATTTTTCATTAGGCCATTCAATATAATTCAAGAAATCACAACCATAAAATAAGAAACCTTTAGACCCATGGTCAAGGCTCTACATAGTGCATATTGCATACTGGCAGAATTAAGTTTAGTAGTTTACAAATAGAAATCATAACCATAATTGTCATTGCACTAGGCAAGACATAGACTAGCACAACACAACCAGCAATATAAACTTTACAATGCCATAATTACAGTCATCTAGAATTCTACATAATATACATCGGCATGAGATGCTTGCAATTGCTGATGCTACAACATGGTCACACGAATACCGTAGCTGCACAACAAAAGAGACAATGTAATATCAGATATAAAATTTATATTTTTTTATAGATTGAGTTCAAATGAAGACTGAAATCAATAAATAAAAACTAAAACTAACCTTGATTGAGTTCAAATTAATTACATAGCCCATCATTTCAGCAAGTAAAGGAGTAGCTAGCCACACCCAAATTAAAATCAATAATCTGCTTGAATAATTGAAATAAAAAGCAATGTGTTACCAACACATTTCATTGAAATCAAAAGCAATGTGTTACCAAACAGTAAGGGATTATTGTACCTCTGTTGAACAGTTTGGGTGAAAAACAGTGAACTCTCCTACATTACTATCACAATAGCTGGCCTCTAGATTTATAACTGCATCCCTTACTTGAAGAAAAAAAAAGAGAATAAAACAAACAGTAAGGGAATTAAAACCACAATAATTACAAGCACTATCAAGCAGCACTTACTAAGCCTAACATACCTTAACATAAGCATTAAACAATTTAAACAGCAGCCTATAGGCTAGCAATCAAGCAGCAATGTGAGAGACCATGGAGCCAAGCAAGCAAGCATCTACATTTGAAAATGTCTTCAAACATATATGTTGTGTTGTGTAATTTGAGTCATATGTGACTCCAAAAAATCAAAAAATTTGATTGTTGCATGCAAATTAAACAAAAATAAATCAATGTCTATTAAAATACATAAACAAAATGAGATATCCAAAAATATCATTCAAATTTGTACCATAAAAGCAATCAGACAGCCGGCACAATTGTTGGTGGTGCTCCACCAGCAGCAGGCCCAAGACTTCCACCAATTCCACTTCCAGATCCATTTAACAATTGCTCAACTTCTACAATACATTAAAATTAATAACCAACATCAAGTAATAAAAATGAGAGACATTTTACTAAAGTACCTGTTATAACATTCACAGATTCCTCATACTCTTCAGTAGTTTTAAGGTTTTTCAAGTCCTTGATAGAAGGTTTCAGCCAGTTTTGAGTGCATATTAAAGCTTCTGCCATATATGGACTCAAGGAGCTCCTATATGTATCCAAAATCCTTCCTCCCGTGCTAAAAGCACTCTTAGATGCAACTGAAGATACCGGCGTAGCCAAAATTTCTCTAACCATGGCTGCCAACACAGGGTAACGAAGGGAATTTTGCTTCCACCAGATTAAGATATCAAATTTGTCATGGTCCCTTTCAACTGGGTCACTCAAATACCTCTCTAGTTCATTTTGCTGATCAATTGTATGTTTCAGCTTCAAATGTTGTTTAAACGCATCTGCCCGTTCAAAAAGTGATGGATTTTTAGGTGCAGAAGATGACTCAGCTTGTGAACTACTTGGTATTGTTGGGCCAACAGAGCTTTCAGCCACAAGATGACTTTCATAGACAGATTTGTATAGATTGTACAGCTTAAACAAATTGACTTTCACACATCCAGCCCTCTCCTTTGCAAAATCAGAACCAGCCCCATACATGTTGTTGAAAGACCATTCAATATACTCAAACTTAAAACGAGGGTCAAATATAACCCCAAAGTAAAGAAACTGGTTCATTTTCACTACATCCCCCCAGTATTTATCATACTTTGCCTTCATATCTAAACCCATATCAGCCACAACGGTATTCAAATCCATGGTAGCCTTTTGAAGCTCGCACAATATGGAAGCCAAGTTATGAAAGGCAGCATGAATTGAAACTTGTTGGGAAAAGGAAAAAACCTTTATAGCTTCATAGAAAATCCTTAAAAAACTCACAAAAGCACGAACTTTTTCCCAATCATCCGGTGTTGGTGCACCAGCCAGGCCAAACCACTCTAGATACCCCGAATCCTCACCCTCTAATTTTTCAAAAGCAGTTTGA
>Ga0315913_1010740_pt1 | contig 10481 bp, 6 predicted proteins | sample MpolsnodulesMG_FD_207736 | JGI IMG/M metagenome (GOLD analysis project Ga0315913, IMG submission 207736) | Medicago polymorpha root nodule microbial communities from Los Angeles, California, United States - small nodules | ecosystem: Host-associated > Plants > Roots > Nodule | place: USA... | reverse complement strand
AATGATCAACAAATATTATAGGAATAAATATTGAAAATTTATTATGATTTCTTAAAACAAAACCGTTCAAAACGATGGGGTTTAACGGAAGAGGTTGGTCCATAAGGTATGAGTATTTTTTTTCAGGGAAAGGTATGGGTATTGTAAACTTCATAATACCAAGTTTATTTATACTTCTGTCAACAAAAAAAAGTTTATTTATACTTCGTCGATCTAAGTGAAAATGAATACGAAAACTCTTGAATTTGGATCTGAACTTTGTGGATGAAAAAAAATACCAATAAGAGGGAAGATACTTTACACCAATAAATTAAAAGAAACATTTAAATGTGAAAAAAATGTATTTTTTTGTCAAGTAGTCAGGACCCATCAAAAAAAATTGTGTGAGCTCTAGCCGTTAACCCGTCTTAATAGATGGTCACAAAAAAATGTTTTTTTTGTCTAGTAAGACGGGTTAACAATTTAAATGTGGAGAAGTGGGGGTGTCCAGGGTTCGAACCCTGTCCCTTTCATATAATATGCAATATCTCTATCAACTGAGTTAAGCTCACGGGGATGAAAAAAATACAACTTTGTTTTTTATTTTATTTTAACAATTTCTTGTTCTTAGTATAAATAGAGAAACGCATGGGATCAACAATCTACCACTTCCACATCCATCTATACATATTTGGAGAATCTCTATTTCATTGGCAATCTATTTTCACAACGAAAGAGTTTGTTATCCCTTTGTCTGTATTTTTTTTGTATCAATTATTATATGAATGAACATGAAGAAGAATCTTAAGTCAATATTGATTATTAGTGTGATTGATTCAAATGCCTTACCTCCTTACAAACAATTATTTTAAACATTTAGCTAACAAGTCCAAGCAATATCTAGCTTGGGATGCCTCCTAATGTATTGGATTATCAATAAAATCATTGTAGATGTGGGCTGAAAATTTAGCGTGTATGAATTTGGTCTCATCGATCGCATTGTTCAAATGTTTCCTTACATATCAATGGATACAAAGTTTCTTGCGGTCATCTTTATACCCAAATTTGATCCAAAAATATCATGCCACCTCCGCTTCATGATTCCATCAGAATAATATGTGTGTCATATAGCTATGTGTGTCTGACACAAGAACACATTAGACACATCTAATTTGTATAGTGAGTTGTATAAAGTGTACAAGATTCACCAGCAGCTCCTAACACTGCACATTGACAACTTACTTCTCAACCTTTTTCTTCTCTCAGCTTTTTTCTCGATTTGGTAGTGACTCTGAAGTGATAACCATGAAAAGGTTGAACTCTTTCAATTTATTCAACCACACCAATTGGATCCGATGGCGTGGAGTCAACCAACTCTATCCTATGATGATCAAGTATTATGGTATGCTATTTATGGTTGGACTACGATGCATGAGACAAACATCTTGAAGGGCGATATTCAGCTCCAACGTAAAATACTTTATACAAAAGATCTACATGCTTATTTTAAAATATTTGTAAAACAAATGTATAATACTGAATGAAAAGGCAACTCTTACAATATTAACTACTTTTTGTTTTCGTTAGTGATTCGACGCGAGGTTTAGTCAAATTTACTATTTTTTAAAGGAAAATTTATTATTTGAGGTTATTAGATATTAACATTTTTTATATACAACATATTATATGTATGCAATATTACGAACTAACAAAAAATTTTAATTTCGTTTCTCTTGGTAAAAAAAAAATATTTAATTTCATTTCTAAAAAAAATTATTTAATTTCTTCTTTTAAAAAAAGAGATCTTTTATTTCTTGTTTCATCTAATAAAATTTAATAGATTTTAATCTTTTCGATATAAATTACAATATTTCCATGTGATAAAATCATGCATTTTTTTTGTCAAAAAAAATTCATGAATATTTTTAAAAGTTAATTATTGATATCTTTTCATTATAAAAAAATATGATTATTTTTTCATTTAATATCAATTACTAGTTTTTTATTTATATCTTACTAGATTTTGATTTATTTTAAATTATATTTTATGGGAGTAAATTATTTTTTATCCTATTATGTTGGTTTCTAACTCACCCCATTCTTTATTTAAAAAAAAAAAATCAACCCATTCTTATTAAAAAAAAAAAAACTCACCCCGTTCAATTTTTCCTGAATTAAATTTTATATTAAAAGTTAATTGTGCTTAAAGTTATTATGAACTAGATTAAGAACAAATTTAACTAATAAAATATTCATAAAATAAAATTAGAAACTTGAATTTACAATATAGAAAAAAAATAAATCATACCGTTCAATCTATTAAGCTGAAAATACCACATGTCCACAATAAAATTTATGAAAACCAATTTGAAGAAAATAAATTAAAACAACGTTATAAAATCTCACGAAAAGATAAAATTCACCTAAAAAAAAAATAAAAAAATTCAAGGTATAAAAGAGATGTTTACACTCATAATACCCAGAAGGTTCTTTAACATTATTTTTGTGCTCTTCAAACTCATTTGTATATATAAATTGTTGTGTAATGGTCGGTTCATATGACTAGTTCGAATATGTTAAAAACATGAAAAAATGCTCAATTACGATTAACATATAATTTCACATTTAAACGTGTTAAGAAATTACGTCAAAAATGATCATACAAAAATAAAACTAGAGAAATTAACATCAAAGAAAATGTACTGATACACTAAGCACAAAAAATGGCATATATAGTTACTATGCACGTCTTATGTTTTATGCAAGACTCCCATCAAATCATCACTTACCAATGGAGAGGCAAATCATCTCATATCAATGACAAAACCAATCATGGCATATCAATGGAGAAACTAGCCATCACATACCAATGAGGAAAAGTAGTTATCCTATATCAATGGAAAAACTAATCATTTCATATCTATGGGGAAAATCAATCATCCCATGTCAATAGAGAAGCCAATCAAATCAAATGCCAATGAGGAAAAATAGTTATTCCATACCAATGGGTAAAATCAATCATCTCATAACAATAGTCTACTTCAAGGTCTCATACGAGTGATTGTTTACCTCTAGCACTACATGTCCCTCCTAGGACCAGGTTCAAGCCAACATCTTACTCTTTCATCTAAAGGCTTAGGAGGCAACCATTTCGAACTAGGCTAAGACCCACTTCCTCAAAGGGGTGAATTGGTGTAAATTTGCAAATAAGTGTATTTTATGTACAAACATGTATTTCCTCTATGATGATACAATTCATATTATATGATTTAAACACATAATTTACTTATTCGAATTATATAATCCAAAATGTGTCACTGTTATGACCACCACTGCTGTTAAAACATATGATGTGGGTTCAACATGTTTCGAGTTATATAATCCAAATTGTTAAGTTTGTGTTCGGATTGTATTTTCTGAAAGGTTTTTAAAACACAGATTAGAGTGATTTAATGGCAAAACACTTGTACTTCTGATTTATAAGAGGTTTTGGATTATTTTTCTGAAATGGTATAAAATCTCTTCAGAGCATATTCTCCGATCAGGGTAAAATGAGAAATTTAAAGGGCTCGCAAGATGTCAAGAGTGTGGAAAAACAAATTTTCCAATATAACACTTATGGTTTACTATAAAATGCCAAATAACTTCTTGGTCACATGTATCTTTAGAAAATTTACCCAACACCCCTATGCTTATACCTTCACCCTAATAAACCGTACAAAATTTCAATTTTAACTCTTTTGTCGTTTGACTTCACAACCATAAAGTATTTCTACTATTTACAAGTTTTTTGGAATTGAAAAAATTTGAGCTAAGTTTTGCTACAACAAAAATCGTAAAGCGGAATATAGTTAAGAAAAGATTTCCAGAAATTTAGCCATGATTCAACCATAATTAAAATGCAGATTGCTTGAATTAGAACTACTAAAACCCAAAACTAAGATGACCTGCAAATGAGAACACTTGAGAAAAGATTTTTTAAAACTTAGTTTAGATCACAACTGCTACAATTCAAAACCAAGATTCCTTGAATTTGTTTATTTATTTATTTTTATTATAGATTTCTTGATTTTTTTTTAAATACAAACTTAACTTGAAATGAAGAGAGTTGTATTTATCCTCTTTAATTTTTACCCTAAGGTAATTGTTTTTTTTAGAGGAAATAACATATTGCATTTCAGTAATACAAATATGTTCAATATGTTAGACTCAGAGAAACTAAGAGAAATGAGGGATAATAAACCCAGAGAGACTAAGAGAAATGAGGGTCAAAACTATGTCTGATAAGTGCCAGAAAGTAGTTAATTTCATGTTACATTGAAGACACTTATATTACTTGTTTCACAAGTTATCTAGGGAAAAGCCGAGAGAAAAGTGATAATTGCCCTATTACGCTTTATTTATCTTACTTTACCCATTTCTGCAGGAACTGAACTCAAGACACCAAGCAAAGAAGTAAAACAAAGAAAAAGTGCAAAGGTCAACTCGCCATGGTGTGTGGAAGGCGAGAAATCTCGCCATGGCAAGTAAAATGCGAGTGGATGGCGAGCAACTCCAAAGAGAAGAAGACCAGATTTCGCCATGGCGAACAAATCTACTCGTGAGGCGAGCTATGGCGGCCAAAACTCCTCAGAGCTGATGTGGCATAAACCCACTAGTGAAGAAACCTCAACTCGCCATGGCGAATGAGTTTAGTCGCGAGGCGAGTTGAGTCAGAACAAAAATTCTATAAAAACCAGGTCATTTCATTTGAGGGGATCATAGAGAGATCATATCATAACAAAGATTATTACTAGGACACTTTAGGGAGAGAAATCAAGGGAAAATCAGAGAGAACCTAAGGAGCAAGGAGCATAAGGATTGAAGGGATTTCCAAGATCATTGAAACATCATGGCTTGCTCATTTCATCTCTTCTTTTCTCCTTGTAAGGTTACCATGACAATGTGTAACTAAACTCTTTTTGTTGGGATTAAATGTAATCAACTCTATTAGTATGTATTCCCTTTAATTATGATGTTGTTTGGTCTTAGTTATCTTTTGATGTTGAGGTTGTTCTTGTTTTTCATTTTAATCTTATGGATTTGAATTGTTATTGAAAAATACCTTTTGAATCTAGGTTAAAATAATCCTCTATCAAATCTTTTGTTCTAGACATCGAATTTAGGTTTTGATAATCACTTTAACTATTGGAATCCAAAGCCTTTGTATCATTGAATAGTTTGGGAAATCAACTATACAATGATACAATCGACTATTGAATCGTTTAGTAGTTGGGGAAATCGACGACTGAACGACTCAATAGAACTCACGACATCATTTGGACACGAATGATGTTGCCGAGCAATATGTGATAATATCGATTGATAATTAGAATCCACAACACTAATCCGAGAATACGTATGAGTAGGTTGATGAAGTTTAATCCCAGCATAGTTATTTCTCTGTTAACTCTCATATCTTTTACAATTCCGTAGTATTATAGTCCATGAAACAAAACAATCTTGAAACCCTAGCTCATAACGATATCGATTGTTGAACGGCTTAGAATATCGCACCAATCCCTGTGGAGACGATAAACAAAAATACTTACATTTGATACTACATCAGTGTCCCTCTTCATTCTGATTTCTCATATAAATACAATGTATTTACAAGTTGTCAAGTTGACTTTCAACCCACTAAATTAGCTAAACTGACATGTATATATTTACAGCTAATTATGCTAATTGAAAGAATGATTATTTGACTATTACAAATAAATTTGCAATCTTATAGAATTTGATTTTCCATTAATTCCATTGACATCCCCCCTCAAATTGATGCTGGTAAATCTACAAGCATCAATTTGCCAAGTAGAAAATTGTGTCACTGACGTGTCAAACTTTTAGTGAAAATGTCAGCTGTTTGAACAGATGTTGAGACATGTGGTAGATTGATGATTCTTCGATCATAGGCTTCTCGAATAGAGTGACAATCAACCTCGATGTGTTTCGTCCGTTCATGGTAAACTGGATTTGCTGCAATCTGAATGGCACTGGTGTTGTCAGCATGCAGCGGAGTCGGTTGTTCTTGAGAGAATCCAAGCTCTGTTAGAAGCCCACACAACCATATTATTTCAGAACAAGCAGCAGACATTGCGCGGTATTCTGCTTCAGTGGATGACTTTGAGACTGAATCTTGTTTCTTACATTTCCATGAAATAGGAGCATTTCCTAGGAACATACACCAGCCAGTAGTAGATTTTCTTGTGTCTGGACAGCCAGCCCAATCGGCATCACTATATGCTTGGAGTTTGATTGATGAACCAACAGGAAAAAATAAACCACGCTTTAGGGTGCGAAGGAGGTATCTAATGATTCGTTGTACTGCTGAAAGATGAAAATGTCGTGGAGATTGCATGAACTTACTAACTGTGTGTACAACAAAAGAAATATCAGGACGAGTGATGGTTACATAGATGAGACTTCCAACCAGCTTGCGATATTGAGTGGGATCATCAAGGTGGTCACCTTCATCTCTTCTATATTTAACATTAACTTCCATGGGAGTGTCTACAGGGGTTGCATTTGTGAGTCCAGCTAGCTGGACCAAGTCTTGAATATACTTTTGTTGATTTAGAAAAACACCTTCATGATGATAATGCACCTCTAAACCCAAGAAATAAATGAGACGGTCCAACTCTTTCGTATGAAAAGTTGAATGCAACAAGTTTTTTATTCTAGAAACAACATCTTGATCAGAACCAGTCACAACAATGTCATCCACGTAAACAAGAAGGACCACCATGCCTTTAGGAGTTCTTTGTAGGAAAAGAGATGGGTCATACTGACTTTGACTGAATTCAAAACCAAGTAGTGTCGATCGAAACTTTTCAAACCATACTCTTGGTGCCTGTTTCATTCCATACAAAGATCATTTTAGTTTGCAAACAGTATTAGGTGAAGGTGTAGGCATACCATTAGGAAGTTTGAAACTTCCTCCTGAAGATCACCTTGGAGAATTGCGTTTTTGACATCCATTTTATGTAACAGCCAAGCTTGTGATGCAACAATAGCAAGAATAGTGTGTATGGTTGTCATCTTGGTAACCGGAGCAAACGTCTCATCATAGTCTAGTCCATATTCTAGCTTATTTCCAAGAACAACTAAACGAGCCTTGTAACAATCTATAGATCCATCCGAGCGCAACTTTATAGAGAACACAAACTTGCTGCCTAAAGGTTTAACAGATGAGGGACATGGCACTATATCCCATGTTTGATTTTCTTTTAAGGCAAGAAGTTCAGATTCTATAGCTTTCTGCCAGCAATCAATCTCCATGGCTTGTTTATAAGATGAAGGAATATGAATAGAAGGTAATGATGCTGTCATGTAATTGATATACCTTTATGGGGATTTACTTTCACGTGAGCTGCGTCGTAGAGGAGTTGGTTCTGGTTCTTCTACTGGACCAGCAACCAAGGAATTATCTTGAGGGGGCCCATGAGTGGCAGTACTACGTCTTTTGTAGGTCAAGAGAGGTTTAGAAGGCTGTTGCCTTGAATGAGAGTTCGAAACAATGGCAAAATAGAAACTGGAGAAGAGATAAGGTCATGATGTGATGCAAAAAAATATCTATTTTCTTGGAATATGACATTTCTAGATACCCGAATCCTACGAAGGTTTGGATCATAACATAGAAAACCCTTTTGATGAGGAGAATATCCAAGAAAAGCACATTCAACAGATTGTGCAGTGAGCTTGGTACGTTCTTGTGGAGGAAGATGGACATAACATAAACAACCGAAGACACGTAGAGTGGAGTAATTTGGTGGGGTGACCATATAACCGAGTGAAAGGGGATTCATTACCTATTGATGGAGATGGCATTCTGTTTATAAGATGGATAGCAGTGGAAAGAGCTTCACACCAAAATCGTGAAGGCACATGAGACTCTAACAAAAGGGTGCGAACAACATCAAGCAAATGACGATTTTTTCTTTCTGCTACCCCATTTTGTTTTGGAGTTGAGGGGCATGACCTTTGAGATATAATGCCATTAGATTGCAAAAATTCTTGAAATGAGTGTGACATGTATTCCCCCCCATTGTCAGAGCAAAATATTTTGATTTTTGATGAAAATTGGGTCTGGACATAAGCATGAAAAAATTTGAAAGTGGAAAAGACTTCATCTTTTGATCGCAGAAAATAGACCCATGTGAAACGACTATAATAATCAATAAAAGTTACAAAATATTTGTAATGAGCATGAGATATAACTGGTGCCACGCCCCAAACATCACTATGGATTATATCAAAAGGTTGTGTTACATTAGACTGATGTGTTGTTAATGGCAAAATTTTACTTTTACCAAGATTACAAGGAATGCAATCAAAATGAACAAAATTAAGTGATGGAGTGTGTTTATTTCCAAGAAAATTAGATTTTAGCAACTCATGAAGTACATTTGTGTTTGGATGTTGAAGACGCATATGCCACACTTGGTAATCAACAATAGCAGAATTACAAGAAAATAAAGGCAAAGAAAGACTTTGAGGCAATGAAAACTGGATTGGGAAAAGACATCCAACTTTAGGCCCCTTCGCGATTATCTTCCCTGATTGTTGATCCCACACAAGACAACCAGATTGTGAGAATTGTACTTGACAATCATTCTCGACTAATTGACCAACCGAAATGAGATTACCAGTGAGACCAGGAGACAAAAACATTTGTTAGAGATGAAGAAATATCACCGGTGGCTGTGATAGGTAATTGATTTCCATCAGTAGTATGTATCTTGAGATTTCCAAAATATTTTTTGATATTAGTAAGAAATTGGGCATTGCTGGTCATGTGGTTGGAAGCCCCCGAATTAAAGTACCAGGAGGAAGAGGATTTACCCGAGATTCCTAGAGCAGAGAAGGCAGAAATGATCATTTGTTAAACCATTTCAAGGGTGACTGTTGAACTACTAGGAGCATTTTGCTGAACGGGTGCTGGATTGACCGAGTTGCTAGGAATAGATGAATCAACCGAGGTTGTAAAGGCTGTGACATTTCTCCTTGGTGGCCTTATTGGACATTCCTTGAGAATATGTCCCTCTTTTTTGTAGTAGTTGCAGACTTTGTTTGGACAGTTTGAAGCATAATGTCCTAATGTCTTGCAACAGAAACATTGAAAAACACTCATGTCATGACATCTTGTCTTTCCTCGTGCCACATAAGCCACTGGAACAATAGACAATTTTTGATCTTCAATGATGGACTGTGTCAGAAGACGTTGTTCTTCACGTAACAGATCATTGAAACATGCATCCAATGATGGTACATGGTTTCTATGCATGAGATTGGACCGAATACCTTCAAATTCAGATCTCAATTTCATAAGAAATTGATCTCGCTTGGTAGTTTCATGAACATATTGTACATAACTTAGACCTTCAGAAGTCAAGCCTGCATAAACTATCTCAGTATATTCAGCCCAAAGATTCATGAATTGAGAGTAAAATTCAGAGACGGAGAGACTATCCTGTTTAAATAAAGCTATGTCATGTTCAAGCTGGAATCTTCGAGCAGCGTTGTTCTGATTGTAGACTTTCTTCAAGTAATTCCACATTGGGGCTGCTGTTTTGTAAGGTCGGAGATTCAAGACAATGTTTGGATCAACAGAACCTAGGACCCAGGACATGACTTGAGCATCTTTGACTACCCATTTGGCATGTGCAACCTTATCTTTCTCTTTGTTAGGAACTGGGGTGCTGCCATCAACATGACCCCACAAATCTTTTCCTATGACAAATATCTCGAAATGGAATGCCCAAGTTGAGTAGTTTTTACCATTAAGGCGAACCACCAAGATTTCACGTTTTTCGGTAGACATGTGACTATGGAAATAGGTATTGAACAAGAATAAGAGGTTAATCCGGACTGGGAAACAAAAAACTGAGACACGGAAGTGAAAAGAAAAAAAAAACAGACTAGGTTCTTGGATTGTAACCTAGGCTGATACCATGTTAAACTCAGAGAAACTAAGAGAAATGAGGGATAATAAACTCAGAGAGACTAAGAGAAATGAGGGTCAAAACTGTGTCCCTCTTCATTCTGATTTCTCATATAAATACAATGTATTTACAAGTTGTCAAGTTGACTTTCTACCCACTAAATTAGCTAAACTGACATGTATATATTTACAGCTAATTATGCTAATTGAAAGAATGATTATTTGACTATTACAAATAAATGTGCAATCTTATAGAATTTGATTTGCCATTAATTCCATTGACACAATACAGTGTGGTATGTTAACCAATATTCGAAAGTATACACTTATGAATCCATGGTTGGTTATTCTATGTTGTTCGAAAGTATATGAATCCATGGTTGGTTATGCTATGTTGTTCAAAAGTATACACTTTTGGAGCCATGTTTGGTTATGTAGAAATGTGGATGTTGGTGGGATTAGTTGCTCCTTAATTTAATTGCCTTTCAAAATTACAAAGTTATATTAGAATAATATATAT
>Ga0315913_1010739_pt1 | contig 10482 bp, 2 predicted proteins | sample MpolsnodulesMG_FD_207736 | JGI IMG/M metagenome (GOLD analysis project Ga0315913, IMG submission 207736) | Medicago polymorpha root nodule microbial communities from Los Angeles, California, United States - small nodules | ecosystem: Host-associated > Plants > Roots > Nodule | place: USA... | reverse complement strand
CGTGTAATAAAAAATGATAATTTTCTTTTTTGAAATTTATTATAAAATGAACAAACTTTTCGAATATTAGCTAATTCATCTTAGTTTAAGAAAAATGCTAACAAGTGTCATTAAAATATTGGTTGGAGAGTAAAAATGATGTTTGCTACAATTCTTTTTTGTTGCGAAAAATCACATTTTTAAATAAAATAATTACTTTTAGAAGATTTCATCCACTTGTTACATATTTTTATCTCAGTTGGTTGGGACAATGCATAAAATATGCAAGGTTCAGGGTTCAAACCTCGGCCACTACCAAAAAAAGAAAGATAATCTAAAAAACCCTACAAGTGAGAAACTATTTTGATTAGCTCCTCTAGAAAATTATTTTTTATAATTGATTTATTTTTTTTAAAATGATTTCATTAGGGTAAACAAACACAAAAGTTCTCTAAAATTTAATTCTAAACTAGACTCTAACCCGTGCATCGCACGGGTTTTGTAGAGTTTCATATATAAAATATCAAATTGGCTATATTATTACTTGTAGAGTTGCATATAAACTCAAAAAGAATCAAACTAAGTGACAATTGAGAGTGATCGACATGCACAATCTTAAAGAAGCAAATTAACAATATTTAGTTTGCATCAATAAAAATGAATATGGAAATCAACAAAAATGAATATGGAATCAAAGTCATTACTTTGCCAAAACAAAGTAATGTTATAGTCTACTGTAGTGATTTTTGCAAATAAAAAGTCAGAATAAACAACTTCAAGTAATATAATATAGGAGAAACAAAGAGGCCGACAAAATTACAGGAAAAAGTGAATTTCTAATGATAAAATTATCATCTGGATCAGTCAAATTATCTACAATTTTAAAGATACAACTTTAATATCGTAAAACGTAGTAAGCGTATACCAAAAAAATGAAAAAACAACTACTATCAATATAGGTACCGCTAATAATAAAAAATAATTGCTATAAGAGAGGAAACCGCTAGGCCGGTTGGGAATTTAAAAAAAATGTTATAGATGTATTTCATTTTTGGAAGCAACAATACTTCAACAAAAGTAGAAGTGGCATAGCGGTTGTAGTTGTAAAGTGAAAGCATATGGTACTTAGTTCAAAACTGTTTAACATTTATATATATATATATATTAAGATTATTGAAGTAAAAATCATTTTTCTTATAATCCGTAAAAAATGCACCCAAAAACATGTCTCATACCCATGTATGGATAATAATGTAAAACTAGAGGTGAAAAAATTGTTCACGAAATTTGGGGATAAAAGTGGAGATCTTCTCCATTTCTTAAAAGAAGACATATCTATTACTATAGTTTTAATGTATAAATATATAGTTAATCTCGTAAATTCTAGAAATTATAAGCATTTATATCATGTACTTAATGCAAAACTATAATAATGGACACTTAGCGATATAATTAAGAAACAATTTTTTTCTTTTCTCCATATCTAAATTCCCCTTACTGATTTCAATTATTTCATGTTGTGAAACAAATTAAAGCAATGTATGTTAGAAATTAGGTAGTGCTTCAATCATGCGTCCATAATGCTTAGAATTGCACATTACGGTTACACCTCTGGAATCACTATTGAAGGTTGTCATGCCAAAATTATGTTTGATGTACTGTGTGTATTAAATTATCAAAGTAACGAAGTTGGGGCTGGCATAATTAAAACCACCATTGTATTCCAATAAGTCAAGAAGCACATGATTCCTCTCAAAAATGAATATTTCCCACCACTTATTTAGACTCACTCATGGTGGAAGAGATGTTAAGTAATTGCATGCCCTTAACATCGAAGTTTTAAGATTATCTTGTCAAAGCACCTCTCTTTTCTCACTATTTAAGGGACATAGCTAGGTGTGTACGATCAATTGTTATATATGTTCATTTGCACTTTTCGCAATATGATGCATTTCAAGCATCAAGAAAGACAAATGCCATTTACTACTTCTTTCAACAAAAAAAATGCCATTTACTACTTTAAATAAGAAGGTACCGGGATATGTAAATGTATAATGGCTTGGAAACATGTGTATTTCAAAAGAGATTTTGACTCAATTATCACACTTGAGTTTATAGATGAGGAACTAAGGTTGTTTATTTATCTACAAATTAAATATGATTTTTGAGTGGATTGAGAATCTTAAAATGTGACTAAATCGCTATGTAAGTTCGGTTGCACGAGACATTTGATAAATTGTGGTGCAAGTTTAAATTTACAATTTTCTATTTCTTAGTATTTATTTTGTGTGACTTTCGTCATTGTATTATTTGAACAAAATAATAAATGTGACTAAGTTGGAATTGAGAATTAGACTCACAGGTATAAAAGGTTAAACTCATATATCTTAGAGTATAATTAAGGTTAAAAATTCTAATTATGATTGTTAAAAAAATGCTTTATCATGGTTTATTGAGTTATAGAAAACACCATATGATCTAAATGAGAAAAATTATGAATTTGTTTATGATATGTCGACTCAATGGTAAGAGTTTGACCATGTAATTTTAAAAGACGGAGTTTAAATCTACTTTATGATGACTGTAAAATAGTTATTAATGTCATTTTAACCGATGATGATTTCCTTATGTCCCATTTAGCATATCTATTGGAAATTAAACGGAGAGTGCTAAAAAGAGAACCAATAAAGTATAACAAAACCTAACATGATCACTCAATTACCCTTTCATCCTGCTACTAGTTATGCGTTAAAGAGAAATTTAATGATGAAATTGGTCCTTTTTTTATACCAAGATTGTTGCAAGTTATAATCAATCATTTTCTTTGAAGGGAAAGAAAATGTGATTGTGGGCATCATAAAAATAAGGTTTTTGGGTGGGATATAAAAGTCTAAAAAAGTGGGTGGTGTTTAGTATATTATGAATGATAAATAAATAAATAAAAATAAAGGAAGGAAAACACGGAAGAATGGTAAGCCCTTTTCCTTTTGGTCTACCTTTGCATTGGTTTGTGGAATTTTCAAAAAGAAAAAAAAATTCAAGAAGCTTTATAGTGCTGAATGGTGGATGGAGTGAGCTTTCCAAGCGTGAATGTGTTTGTTGGAGAATCCACAACCAAATGGCTCCATGGTTACATGTCCCACACCAAACTCAACTACATCTTAGTAGGTAATGACCCTTCCAAGAAAAAAGAGAGCAAATTACACCCTATCTCTTCTTCATGAAACATGTATTTGATCAGTTAGAGAGTAATATTATCCTTGGATCTTTCATTTAAAAATAACATACACATATTAATATCTATCGTATCGTGTCTTGTGATTAAGAGCTATATATGGAGCAAGAGCAAGTTATGAACATAAGGATATAGGACGGTTCTTCAAACCAAGTTAATTGTATAGATAGAGATTCAGATTCTAACATTATGTAATCCTTGTTTCCAAGCAAGATAGAGGCCATAGAACCTTCAACTCAGTTGTTATTGGTGGACAACTAGAAATCCTCGTAAAAATAGGAAATAATTTTTGTGACAGGCTTTTTTTTATGAAGAGGAAAATAAAAGACAAGAAAACAAATTAGTCTATCCGCTGCCTAAATACTCCAGAGGTATCCGCAAGCAGGATGTCATTCAATTGAGGAGGAGAAGTCCACATCTTCAAGGAGTCGGTATTAGTTGCACCAAATTTAGCCAACCAGTCAGCACATATGTTCCCTTCTTTTAAAGTATGACTAAATGAGACCACCCATGGAAGAGAAAAAAGCTTCCTAATGAGAGAAAACAAAGTTGCATGAGGATGAAAATCATTTTGTTTAGTATCAACAATAAGATCCAAAGATGTCTTAGGGTCAATGATAGACCTATAACCAAGATTCCACGCCAAATGAAGACCTTTCCAAATAGCTGAAAGTACAGTCAATTAATACATTAGTAACTCTGCCACAAGATCTAGAAAAACCATGAATCCAATTCCCCCTATTAATTGCATAGAGTCTATTATAATATTTTGTGACAGGCTTTGAATTGTAATTATAATTATTAATTTGAATTATAATTTATTTTTTTTGTGATGAAGTTCATATTTGATTAGATATATAAACCATTATTTACACTTGAATAGAAGGCAAGCGGGCAACAAGCTGCTCCGTTAGACCTTTTTTGATGGCAAAACCAATCCTCGTAAATACAACATTCATGGACCTAGGAGACATAACATTGCTATGTATGACCTTTTGAACTCCATGTAGAAGGTGAACAACCTAAAACAGCAACAAAATATTATGGATGAAATGTAAATTTGAATTTGTGGCGTTTAAACTTCAACACCTTTTTTTCTTAGAAATTGGGTATTTGTGGCCGTTTAAAACGCCACACAATTTTATAATTTGTGGTTGTTTTTTCGGCCACGAATCTTATTTTTTGGCTAAAAACACATTTGTTAGACTTTTTTCCCACAAATTTCCATTATATGTATATATATAATATCACTCCATTATTGTCACATTTCTTCATTTTTCCTTCTATCTTCTCTCTTAACTTTTTCTCTACCTTCTTTCTAAAAAAGTCATTTCTCGGTTTTTCTTTCATACCAGTTTTCCCTATCACATTATTTTTTTTTAAAATCGGTTTTCAAAGTATATGATATATTCCCTATCACACAATTTTATTTTCAAAATCACTTTTAAACAAAACCAACCTTTTTTTTTTATCTTTCTTCATGTGCAAGTCATAAAAAATTTCAAGGTCAATGAGGGAATTGTCTGAAAGTCTATGTAACATCCCAAACGACTTTTAGGATTGCCGATTGACCCTACAAATCAACACAAGTCTTCTCAACGTGTTATGTCATCATTCACACGCTTACCGGGAAACTTCCTAGTAGGTCACCCATCCAAAGATTACTCCAAGTCAAACACGCTTAACTATGGAGTTCTTATGGGATGAGCTACCAAAAAGAAGATGCATCTTTTTAATATATATAGTACCAAAGAATTCTTATAAGTCTTCCTTCAACAATGCAGTCTCATACCTGCATGGCCTCAGGATCCCTCTCATTCAGGTGTGATTCAGTTCGTCTAGAAGCTGTCGAGAGCCGCTCATTGTCGTGCCTTGAGCATTGGCGACCACTCCCCGCCCTCGTCAGCCTTGGGTGTTACATTCCCACCATCTTCCGCTTTGTTCATCCCCAAACCATACCGTACTGGGAGAGGTAAGCTTTGATACCATTTGTAACATCTCAAATGACTTTTAGGATTGACGACTGACCCTACAAATCAACACGAGTCTTCTCAGCGTGTTTTGTCCTCACTCGCATGCTTACCGGGAAACTTTCTAGTAGGTCACCCATACAAAGACTACTCCAAGTCAAGCACGCTTAACTGTGGAGTTCTTATGGAATGGGCTACCAAAAAGAAGACGCATCTTGTTGATATAGGTAGTACCAAACAATTCTTATAAGCCTTCCTTCAACCATGCAGTCTCATACCTGCATGGCCTCAGGATCCCTCTCATTCGGGTGTGATTCAGTTCGTCTAGAAGCTGTTAGGAGCCGCTCATTGTCGTGCCTTATACACTGGCGACCACTCCATGCCCTCGTCAACCTTGGGTGTTACAGTCTGATTTAGAGAATGGGACTGCTTTAAAGAGAGCTAATTAAATCATCATATATATACTAATCCTTCGACGAACTTTCCAGAGATACATTAAAGCAAGAAACACTACAAGAAATATACTTATTTGGACCGTTAATGGAGTAAGAATTTAATCGAGGTTTGGAAAATATCCTTGAATGTGATTCACTTGTCTTCATGTGATTAAAATTGAAAGAGGCACTTTGTCCCTCAATTATAATTTCCCAAACTCCTCCGATAGAACTTTAGGTACAATTATTTTTTAGTTTTTGAGCAACACTAAAAAATGCATAAAAAGTTGGATAAAGGTAGACTGATCAAGATATGAAAAAAAAATAGTGAAATAAGATTTGTGTTTGATTGGATGTGTGTAATTACACTGGATAATGTATAACCAAATGACATAAACTATAGTGTCCCACAATGTAAAACTTTTGCTAGGCTAGTTTTACAGGTAGTCCATGAGTTTCCCTCGTTGCTACAATTTTGTCCAACCACGAACGATCTTCTTCCCCCATCCCTCTTCGCGGTTAGTTGTGCTACAAACATAAAACGCGGATTTTATGCATCATTGTACAATCCAACTTCGTTTTGACCCAGTCTAAGGTATCTACGGTCCACATAAATAGTTATTGGACTCGAGAAGGAGTAAGCTTCTTTCGCTCGGATGTCCTAGAATTCGCCTAACATTCCATTGGTTGGGATATTTTTTCGCCTAAAGTTCAATCCCCTAACTTTCAATGGTGATTAATATGATAATTATTTTTAAGTGTAAACAATGACCAACTTGAAAAATATTTGTGGCTTTATAAGGTTCTCATAAATTATTGGTAAAAAATCTCGTACAAATTACTGACAAATAAACCCTTAAGAATTGTAAAATTCAAATTTGTTGTTAATCTGTTGTTTAAATAAACCACATAAACTTTGTGAAGCCTTTTCTGACATGAAATTTGTATGGTGGATTTTGTGATCGCTTACATGTGAATCCAACCCGTAAATTAAGTCGAACTCCAAAACTTAAAAAACGCGGATCAAACAGTAAAATCATGAAGCATGAAAGTAGAAAAGAATATCGTGAGCAAATTTGGGGAAAAAATTATACAAAACATATTTGAGGGAGTTAAACGATCGAGAGCCGGTTAAACGCTGAAAAGATGGTGTTGAGGAAGGACCTCATCACACCACCACCACCACCAGATCAACATTGAAAGGCTAATTTTCACTGGATGGGAGGCGGGGCAGTGATCTAGAAACCTTAGAGAGAGGTCAGAGTTAGGAGTATAGAGAGAGGAAATGAAGAGTTGTACATATTTTCTATTTATATCACATTTCATTATACTCATTTTTCTTCGTTTCTCACTTTTATTCTCTCTTTAAACTTTTTCTTTCACTTCTCTCTAAAAACTCCCTTCATTTATTACTTTTATCCTCTCTCTCTTCTATTTATTTCTCTCTAGTCTCTATTATCCTTCTCTCTCCTACTATTTTCTACTACTTTTATTTTTTATTTTTAAATGATTTTTTGAAAGAATTTATATTTTTAAAAAATATTATTTATTTTTTATAAAAATATCATGTTTTTTTTTATTTCTTTTGCAAATTCGGGATTCTTATTGCAATTTGAAATGCAACAAAATAAAGAGCATTTTTAATTTGAGAAACACTTTGTGGCACCAAAAACATTACAAATTTAACGCGGTACCCTCACAGATCACATTTCACAATTAACAAAACTTAGATGAATTTCATTATATTTTTTCCGTATGATTCTAATTAAACTACTCATGATTTCTTCAAATCCATAGTTTTATCAAGATTTGTTATAACCGCAAAAATGTATTTTTTACAATAAACCTTACAAAAATATATAAGAAAATATGCTTGAATTTGATCCTTAAAAAATTGTAGACTTATATTTACCGTGCGACTTTTCACCATCTAATTTTTTGTTTAAAAAAAATACTAAAAATGAACTCAAGTGATTAATTATATTAACTCTTGTGGATAAATTTTTTTTTATAGGACCAACCATTCCAATTACATAGTCGGCAACTTTTCAAATCAAAGTTAAAAAAATTGGATCAGCGAGAAAAAAAAAACAAATAAAGACAAAACAAGTTATATTAGTCTTTAACTCTAATGTCTTTACTACTCAATGATAGAGTTAAACGTTTTTTTAATCTAATTTTCCTCTTTAACTCGTTTTTATTATTGAAGGGAAATACTAAATAATTGCGTTACGCATTTGATAAATATTAATCACACTTAAATATATTGTTTTTGAGAGGTGGGCCGATGTATTTATCTGGTACATATATTGATCGTATACATGTATTTTTTCATACTTATATATTTAAGTAGAGATGGAGTACAAAAACAAGTATGTATCAATATCCTTTCAAAATAAAAAGTATGTATCAATATGATTTTTTGGTAAAAAGTATGTACGTATTAATGTGTAGAATAGCATCACATTGTTTTTGATACCCTGTTTTCGGGCTCTATGGTGTTTCCTCCTTCGCACATCTTGTGCTATGATGGTCTTTTGTCGTGGTAATATAATTCATTTTAGTCCCTTCAAAAAAAAAAAAAAAGAATAACATCACATTGACAGGATTTGTTAAAAAAAAAAAAAGAGTAAAGAGAGAAAGAAAATGAATTTGTATATGCTTAACGCTTACGTACATCCTACAAAATGAAGGGTCCACGCACGCTAGATGTTAACTTAGGCAAGTGTTGTATATTGTGATTCATGCAGTGATGTCCCTTTCTTCTTCCTCTTAGTTAGTGGACTGTGACCAAGAAGCTAGCTTTGAGCTAGAACACGGGGATTTGTTATTAGTTAGGTAATCCACTAATCCCACAACAAACAAATCACGTAATTAAAAATTGAAAAAAGTGACCATGATGATAAAATAATACCACATAGACGTGCAAAAGAAAATGTTTTATTTATTGATCAATGTCAAAATAGTTGTTTAGTGCAAATGTTTAGTGCCACCAAAAAGTTAGACCCAATAGGATAGAGATGAAAGGGAAGAACTTGATTGGGCTCGTTGAGTGTTCCCTTCACTCCAAACAAAAGGGCATGACATGAGGTATGCTTAATTAATCTTATCAATTTAATATGGTTAGAGTGCCTTTTTTATTGGGTACCTAGAGATTTTCTTCTCTGAGCATAAGATTTCTTTCAGGTGATAAAATCATGGGTTACACAACCTTTGTATTTTCTTAGTGCGAGTGGTACCATACCCTGTCGCTTCACAGTATATATGCTTTCTCTTTTTGAGTATTCATAATCCTAGTTAAGGTTTCATTTTGACATTGTTCCTTGGTGAAAGAACAAAGGACACATAAATATAAAAAAATCGGTTTATTATTTCATTTGTTTTTTTTTATCATAAATGTAAGAAAGTTGGATTAATTATTTAATTAATTAATATAGTATATTAGTCAGAATAAGAGTATATCAGAATTGCGTATCTTTAAGAGTATCTTTAAGAGTATGGAGATATGGCTAATGAGAGTCCAGATATGAGAGGATGACTACACTCGATATCATTCAGGTTTTCAGCGTTATGATTAACAGTCTAATAAGACAATTGTATTTAAACGACTAAGGAGAATGATCTCTCATTAAGCATAATAGAGTTGTCTGACTCGTTAGTGTCATTACGGTCCATTTAAAAACAAAGACCAACAAATAATTCATTCATAACGAGTGTTTGATTTGCTCAAAAAATAATAATTAGTGTTTGATAATAATAGTTGACCATAATCTATATATTATTATAAATTTCAAAATGAAAAGTTATGTCAAATTATAATTGAATTAATTAAATAAAGGGTTTTGTTAACCATTGAGGGTAATAGTTAAGGAAGCCAAAAGTAACATGTTTGCATTGGTTTCAACAACATTTTGACTTTTAAAAAGTTAAATTTATCATTTTTCACTATTTTTCAATACTATATTTCTATTTTTATCCTCTTATCTAATGCCCCAAGGGCAATGGTTAACATTCTCCTTAAATAATTAATATAACAATACCTTCAAATAGAGAATGAATCCTCCACTGTGATCCAGACGATCACATAATCTTACTAGCTTGAGTCCTCTTAAAACGGCTTAACACTTAAGCATTTAAAGGAAATTGATTTGCCACTATTAGCTGACTACAAAAGTTTCAAAGATTGTGTTTACATAACAAAGTTTTATATTAGAAAATCACTCCCAACAAGAAGGATATGAAAAATTAATCTCAAGACACAACAAGATAACTCTTAGAGAGAATATATCTTAATATATATAAATGTTAAACAGTTCTGGTAAGTTTCTCCTAATTAATCCCGCTTTTTTTTGTGGATCTGAGTAATTTTTATGAAAAAAAAGAGTTTGCAAGGAATCAAACTAAGTACCATATGCTTTCAGTTTACAACTATAACCGCTATGCCACTTCAACTTTTGTTAAAATATTGTTGCTTCCAAAAATGAAATACATGACTAAAACATTTTTTTAAATCCCCAACCGCTGTAGCAGTTTCCTCTCTCATAGCAGTTATTTTTTATTATTAGCGGTGCCTTTATTGATAGTAGTTCTTTTTTCATTTTTTTTGGTGTACGCTTACTACGTTTTATGATATTAAAGTTGCATCTTTAAAATTGTAGATAATTTGACTGATTCAGATAATAATTTTATCATTGGAAACTTCACTTTTTCCTGTAATTTTGTCGGCCTCTTTGTTTCTCCTATGTTATATTACTTGAAGTTGTTTATTCTGACTTTTTATTTGCAAAAATCGCTACAGTAGACTATAACATTACTTTGTTTTGGCAAAGTAATGACTTTGATTCCATATTCATTTTTGTTGATT
>Ga0315913_1010731_pt1 | contig 10484 bp, 5 predicted proteins | sample MpolsnodulesMG_FD_207736 | JGI IMG/M metagenome (GOLD analysis project Ga0315913, IMG submission 207736) | Medicago polymorpha root nodule microbial communities from Los Angeles, California, United States - small nodules | ecosystem: Host-associated > Plants > Roots > Nodule | place: USA... | reverse complement strand
GTCTTGTTCCGGGTGGAGAAGAACCTGGAAACAGAATTAGACCAGAGTTTGAGAAAAATGCATAATCACACATGAAAAAGAGAACAATCTAGAAATATACTGCCACTTACACAACAAGTCCTAACAATTTACATTGCCAGATATGTTTTAATTGAAAAATGTTAAAATGATCAATCCCAAGGAAGATAGCAAATAGCAATTCTCAAATGCAACATTTTTAAAGAGGTTTCGCAAAGGGACAATCACATAAGTGGCATTAGTTTAACAAACAAAATATAATATACACAACTTCAATAATAACCTGATTACGAGGTTCTGCTCTCGTTACAACAGTAAACACAATTTCGTCCCACCAAAGTCGACCAAATGGCCTGTTATTTTTATAAGATACATAAGAAAATTCAATATAAAGGAAATAAACAGAAAATACGATGATCGAAAATAGACAGTGTGCATATATACATACTTAGAGGAAGTCCCTTTAACAAATGATATGGCATAATCTGGAACCTATTCAAAAAAAATATGTTTGTGATCAACAAAGAACTGGCTTGAAAATAAACATGTCCCTAAGACAACACAAGAGTAATACCAAAAGCTTCCCAGATTTTAGCCACTGTCTTTCAACATTGGCGTCCCATTCCACTTTATTCCCCTTCACTATCACACCTTTTAAGTCCCTGAAGTTAGACCCCTATAAAGGCAAGTAGGCACAATTAAAATACGCATGGAGTAACAAAAAATAAACTAGTAGCACACAATGTCAATTCTAAGATATGGAACCTTCTTGTGTGGAATGTGGCAGGCTCTCTCATAATCATCTTTATTTAATTTCAATGTGAAGTGATCATATAGCATTCCACTTGGTGTGCTTTCATAGTCAGCTGAATAATTCACCATCTCTAGAAAGCGGAAAAAGTAAGATCAAGCCCAGTAAATGTTAATGCATGGAAGAAAGAATGCAAGTAAAATTTTCTTACCATATGAAATATAACATGCAATCGCAACATATTCAATATCAATTATAAAAAATAAGAGCAAAGCAATAATCTTACTCCAACTAAGCTTGATATTTGTCTTAATATATTGAACTATGAAAAATTCATTCATAATACAATGGCTAAATATTTCATTGTAATGACAGCAGGGTACTCATATTGCAGACAACCATGATATACTTCAAAATTAAAAATATAAATACAAATCATACCGCTTCTCTTTGGCGGATATATTTCTGAAATTCTGACCGAGGAGCAGCCCCGTAGCACCTTTCATCCTGGCTCTCGTCATTTTTAATCTGTTTGATAAAAAATAAAAAACAACGAAAGAAATGGCATCAAAATTTTATAAGAATCAAACAAACTATATTTGTAATGTATTTGTGAGCAAAATGAACATACTGGAGGGAGATCATCTATTGCATCCTTAAGATAAAGTGCTTCAGCTAGCTGGCACTTTTCATTTGTGGCATAAGCAACTGTAATATCCTGCATTATGACAATAGCGAGAACCCATGGATTAAAACTTTACAATCACAAAATGTATTCCTTATCAAAGAAAATGGCACAAACATCCTTAAGCCTATTAGTTCCTTACTTGGAAGCCAGTTGGAATGACAGATCTTGATTCAACCTCATGAGTTAGTAATGGAAATGCATGCAATTTCTATAAACAAAACAGTAGATGAACCATTAGCCTTGCATTTGAAAGACTTAAAAAGATCAACTAAAATATTACATCAGAATAATCATCTTGTAGTACAAACAATAGGCTTACTTCAGTGGAAAGAGCTCCCCAAAGAAAAACGCTCATCCGAAATTGGGGAAGGCCATAAGACCCTGCAGCCATCATCCCCCTTCTAGCTTGATAATTCATGGCTACAAGACGGCCTAAAGCATAACGTCCCAAAAACCCACCAACAAATTTCAAAATGTCAACCACATTCTCCATGAGTACGTATCTCGGCTTCAAGAAATCAATGATATTCATATAGACCATTAATTGCATATTTTTAACATCCTCGAGGGGAGCGTTTTTGTTCTTGAAGCGATTAAAACCAGAAACACCTTGACAAGGTGGTCCACCACAAATAACATCAACTTGACCCTGGACAAAAATAAAGTCGTAAAAAAACCATTTTTTTAAATAAATATTACAAGACCAGTTGATAAGCCATTAAAGGTGAAAGAAGAGGTTGAGTGCAATCCAATAACAAGGAGTGGTGAGACTCACAGGAAGAGGCAATATTTTGTCTTTATATCCCGTTGTAACAAAATCTCTCAAGGCATCCTTACAGTCACGGTTGCCATTATAAATGCAATCACAGTTAGAATCTTGCATAGATTTAGCAATAAGCACTATGTAACAGATTAGTTTAGTGATGCAAAGGTAAGGACATCATTAATAAGAATACATATTTTGAAATCTGGAGATTACCTCAAGCCTTCAACTGGCTTCCATGTATCGTAACTAGAATCGTAACTCTTCCACTACACCTGAAGGATTAAAAATTTATTAAAAAAAAAGTAATGACCGCTAACTGAAAGTGTCAATACACAAGTTAAAGCTACAAGAAAAGTTGTGTTTTAAAATATAAACCATGTACAAGATGTATCTATGCATATTTTCATAAACAAACTATGATCATATGTATAATTATAAGAGAAAGTATATTATCCAACGCACTAGGTATGTAACATACCCACAAGTTAAAGTTATAAGAAAAGTCGTGTTCTAAAATGGAAACCTAGTGCAAGAAGTATATATGCACATTTTAAGAAATAAACTAGAATCTAAGATATATTAGGCTAGGAGCTGTATGCCTGTGCGACAAAAAAAATAGGCAATGAAGACACTTTTAGATAAAGTAAATTTTTTGTCAAATTAAAAATATAGTAAATTTAAAGTCCTCTCAAGAGATTTAATTAAGTAGAGGCTATAATATGTTGACAACACAAATTGCAACAGTCCTTTTTTTTCTTTTTTTGAAAAGGCAAAATAATGGCATGACTCGAACAGTCCTTATAATTGCAACAGTCCTTTTTTTTGAAATCGCAACAGTCCTTATAATTGATTTCATTATGAAAACCAACCAAGTTATGTGAAAGTTTGAGCAAACTTACTTTAAAGTACAATCCTAGTTTTTTGTCTTTGTTAGCCTTTTTTTTTTTGTCTTTGTTGGCCTTTTTTTTGGCTTTGTAGGGATTGCCATAGCAGACGGCAAGTAGCTTTTCAACCTCAAACACCTCAGAATCAGATGAATCATCCACAACTTCATCATTAGCTTCTTGACCAGTTTCTTCACCATCATTCGTATCAGAATCTGAACTTTCAGATCCATTGAATACAAACTCTTTCGCACAACCTTGCCCACTCTTTAAGCAAACTTAAGAAGTTTTCAGCAGTTTCATTTCTCACCTGAATTTCACATTTTATGTAGCAATAAATAAACATTAATAAGAATGTGAATGAAGAACTATGAACAAAGTTACAATGACAAGCGTAAACTACAAGATAACAACAAAACATACATGTGTTTGAGGATGATTAAGCTTCAAGCTTTCACATGCATGCTTATTGATGTCAACTGCCCACCTCTTCAAAGTCAAAAACATAAACATTATTAGATCAATAAAAAAGAAATTCTATAAAAGCAAAGTTAAAATAAACCAAAAAACTTAATACAAATTAATCTCAATACCGTGACAAGTTTAATGCCAGATTTAGAAGCTCCAAAGCAAAGTCATGTGGACATAACGCCACAACCGGCATACAAATCGAATAAACTCCACTCTGATTTATCCGCGGCAGCGACATTAGTAGTGAGTTTCAACTAGCGCAATTGTATAGTAGTGAGTTTCAACTCTGGTAATAAGATAATCAAACAAAACAAGGAAATAGATAAATAAAATAATAACAATAATAATACTCACTTGAAATTGTAGAGGTACTACTTTCTATTCTTATTGGTTCTGTATCAATTGTACAAACCACGACCAATGTAAAAAAGATCAGTAAAGTTCCATGCACAAGACAAGACTTAAAAAATCATCATAAAGTACAAAATTCATACCATTAGAAATGTTTGAGAATGTCAAATAAGGTACAGTGTACTTCATATCAAAATATAGCTCACAAGAAGGAATCTTCTTCTTATTCTTCTTCTGTGCAGCTAAATCAACCTATATAGTACACATATTCATCAATTTTCCAAGCATCATTTCAAAGCACATTTATAAAATTACACAGAAGAAAAGGACAACACAAATCACTTACTTCAGGTTTAACTTCTGCAATCTCTACTTTCCTAAGTATACTACCCAGAGGGTTTTCATCTTTAACATCAGAGATAAAAACCCTCTTTTTATCAACAAGGCGACCATGATCCTGTAAAACCTACATACATATTCAAATCATGAAAATCAACAATATTAAACAGTGAAACAAAACAAAACACAAACAGGTATAAAATAATAATAATAATAATAATAATAATAATAAAATAATTACTGTGTCTTGTGCTCTGTAAAACCACTGGGCAGTAAAGAACTGTTGTTGGTAATCAGTTACAAACAGTTCAACGATTCTAGCAATATAATGCTTTTTTCCTTTTTCAGCCTAAACAAACAATGTTCAATAAATTAACACAGTAAAATCAAAACTATCACCAAATCAAATGAATAAACCTTACAGTCACTACAAAATGTTTTAACATAAGACGAATTGAATAAAATAGAAACCTGAACATAAGCATTATCGTTGAGTTCATATATAACACCATCAACTTTTGCTTTTAGGTAATGATACTTGGCTTTTATGCAATTATTATTCCTCGGTCCACTACAAAGCGCAATTGTATAGTAGTGAGTTTCAACTCTGGTAATAAGATAATCAAAGAAAACAAGGAAATAGATAAATAAAATAATAACAATAATAATACTCACTCGTTATTCGAGTACCGGTGAGGCCATTTGGATTGAGCTTCGTTGGCAGGAATATGTTCTCCAAGAAAACAGATCTCATCGGAATTAACAGCTGATCCTTTCGTTACTCTCTTCCGTTTGGAAGGAAGAAGCGAAACAATGTCTCCTTCAACTTCATCAGCATTCATGACTAACAACAAAAATTATCACTATGGGGTCATGTCTTTCGCCCTGAGAAATGTTGGGGCCACTTTCCAAAGATGTATGGATACCATCTTTTCCCGGCAAATAAGACGAAACCTCGAGGTTTACAATGATGACCTGGTAGCAAAGACGAAGGAAGAGGGTAACCATACTGAAGATTTAGAGGAAATCCTAGGACAGGTAAGGAAGTACAACATGCGCCTAAACTCAGCAAAATGTTCTTTCGGAGTGCAAGCTGGAAATTTTTTAGGTTTCCTCCTGACCAAAAGAGGAATTGAAGCAGATCCTGATAAATGTCAAGCAATTATCGACATGAGAAGTCCCTCAACTGTAAAGGAAGTACAACAATCGACAGGAAGATTAACAGCCCTTTCACGATTCCTATCCTGCTCAGGTGACAAAGCTTTCTCCTTTTTTTTCCTCCATAAAGAAGAAAGAAAAATTTGAGTGGACAACAGAGTGCGAAGAAGCTTTCCAGAAGATTAAAGTATTTTTATCCAGCCCGCCAGTATTACATCGCCCCAGTAAGGACGCCATTCTCTTTCTTTATTTAGCAATATCTGATAATGCCATGAGCTCGGTATTAGTTGAAGATTCGGAAACAAGTGAGAAGCCAGTGTACTTTGTGAGCAGAGTGTTCAAAGGAGCTGAGTTAAGGTATCAAAATCGTCGTAAAAACTAAGGACATATTTTCAGGGACACAAAATCGTCGTAAAAACTAACTCTCCCATCAAGCAAGTGTTAAGCAAACCAGATTTGGCAGGAAGAATGGTAGCCTGGTCCATCGAATTATCTGAATACAACATCCAGTTCCTCCCTATAGGATGTATCAAGTTTCAAGTGCTCGCAGATTTCTTAGTAGAACTTTCGTCGCCAATCCAGGATGACACGCCACAGGTCTGGCTCCTTTCGGTGGACGGGTCCTCTAATTTATTGTGCTTTTTCAAGTACATAAACTAGTTTAGCGGTTGCTTTTTCTAAACACTACAAATTTAATCAATCAACTTATTTGTTATCAATATAAATTTGTAAGAGACTCGTAAGTTATTCATATTTATACATCATCGCTTCCTTTTTTTTATGAGGAGAATGGATAGATTTGAACACTTTAATTAAGTTTTTTTAGGTTTATTATGCATCGTTATGGCAGCTGGTCCGATCCTGGATAGGCGTCTCAGGCGTGGATCCTCCAAGTCTCCATGAACATTTTTTTTCAGTTTACTCATTACTTGGGTGGTGTGAAGGTTTGTCGATCTTTCCTCCAAGTGTTGTGACTTCTATGCGTTTTGTTAATTTGGTCTGACAGGAATAATAGGTTATTTACTAATTCTCAAAGCTCCATGTATGAGCTTTTGGAAAAAGTTAAGTATCATTCTTATTGGTGGTTAAAGGCTCATAGCACCATTTTTGTGTACGGTAGTCAGAGATGGTGGTCGGACCAGTTAAAATGTTTGGATATCGGCTAGTCATGCTTTGGTTTTTGATTGCAAATGATTGACTCTATGTTCATTTTTGAGTGGTCTCTTTAGCATACCTTATGTTAAGGACCGACTCAGTGTTTGTTAATATAATCCATTTTTATTTCTTAAAAAAAAGTTTTTTTATGTTTATCGTTTCTTGTTTTACATATATGATATACATTACACTTTTATTTAAATAATTTATCTTTAAAATATAACACTCTTAATCGGCAAAATTCATTAAAATAATTTATGCATGTCAACATGTTGGTTGTCCAACTCAAAATCAATAACTTATCATTAATAAAGTTTAATTCGACTAACAAAATTAATATTGTTAGATTAAACATTTTTATCAATTTTCGAAAATTAAACCTCACAATTGTGAAGTGGTAGTTGTCATTTCAAAACCATAAGTTATAAAATTTCTTGTCATTTGTCTGCACTATGTATGCATGCATATGTGTACGTGTCTTCCTCCTTGTACCAAAATTGCAGGTTAAAAGTAGAAATTAATATGAAAATGAAAATATTTCAGTTTATAAAACTATTAACTATTTGAAGGTGTAATATAATATTTTGAGAATGGTTACCATCACTCCCTTCTTTAACACTCACTCTTTTATTGGATGAAATCATTGTATATCCCACCACGTGTTCAAATACTCTAATATTTTTTACCTACATAGTAAGGTCAGGTGGAGATGTAACTGGCAATCAAGCGGTCACTGTCTCCTCCCCTCAGATAAAGACAGAGTCACACTTCCAAAGAAAACTCAACTTGTTGATTCTTCTTACTTTCTCCTCACTCAGTCTCAGGTGAATTCCTTTACCTTCAATTTATTTATTCGCTATGATCTTGCTTCAAGGGTTTTTCTAGGGTTTAGTATTGCTCTCTTCTATGGGGATTTGTGTCTGCATTTCTTGGAATATTGTTCATTTTTATGGTAATTGTTTGTTGGATTTCTTTCAGTTTTGTTCTGTTTTGTTGAACTTTGTTTTCAGCTTTTGTTTCTCTTTCTCAGTTATTATGTCTTAGGAAAAGTCTTTTACCATGGGAAGAAGACCTTAGTTTTTCAGAAATGTTCTTTTGATAGGGTGTGTTGTGTTGTGACTACAATGTTGTTTGTTTAGTTCTTTGGGCTTGTTTGGAATGACTTATTTGAGCTTATCTAATTGCATAAACACTTGTGAGACTCTTTGGGAGAACTAATAACGTGTTTGTAAGCTGTTTCCAGCTTATTTCCAAAAGCACTCCAAGATACCTTATGAAAACATCTTATAGCTTATACAAAAACTGTTTGACTTTATTTTATCTTTTGTAATGGAAATAGCTTATAAGAAGCATTTATATGTGATATGCACTCATGCTATAAGCTACGAATTAAGCTGTTTACTCAAGCAGGACCTTTTTCCTATAAATGATGCATAAATGTTGTTGCCCCATTTAATAGTTTTCTTTTCATTACTCAAGAGTTCTGAAATTTTCACTATGATTGGTGTTTTGTTGATACATGAATTTGAAAGGAAAACTATTCTTTGATTTTTTTTTTATAAATTGTATTCTTAATAATCACTTTTAATTGTATCTTTACACTATACATGATTGATCTTTATTCATTGCTTACTTAGTTACACAATAATGCATTTCCAGTTCAAAGCAGCTGGCCTGCCCTTGTTACTTGGAGAAGATAAATTTGAGACTTTTTAGGCTAGTTAACCATGATAAAACGGTCGTCAAGTAGGAACAACAGATCTAAAGGCATCAAGGTGAAACATGTTCTGCAGATTATGCTGTTGGTTGGAATTTGCTTCTGGCTGATCTATCAGGTTAGGCGTTCTCATGATAAGAAGAAGGAATTTGATGAGAGTGATAAGAAAGTCTCAGTTGGAGCTCAAAATGCCTATCAGATTACGAAACTTGGAAGAAAAGATCTTCTTCTGGGTAAGAATGAAGTAAATCAAAATGAAAAGCACGAAGAGGAAGAGGAAGATGAGAATATTGTAGAGGATGAAGATAAGCATGAGCAAAATGAACACGAAGAAGGAAACGGGCATGAAACTAAAGCAAAAGAAGATGATGAGAGCAGAACGAGAGAAGGAGAAGGAGGAGGGGGAGAAAAAGAGGAAGATGAAACTGGGGGAGAAGATGATGAGATGGATGACGAGAGCAGAATGAAACAAAATGAACACGAAGAAGGAGACGGACATGATTCACATGAAACTAAAGTAAAAGAAGATGACGAGAGCAGAACAAGAGAAAGAGGAGAAAAAGAGCAAGATGAAAGAAGGGGAGAAGATGATGAGATGGATGAAAATGATCCTGAGAAACTAGAGGTGGTTGATCGCAATGAGGAGTTTGTGAATGAAGGGAAGGAGAAAGAAGAGGAGGGTAATGAGAAGGAGAACGAAAACAGCAAGGGTGAAGGAAATCAAGGTTTGGTTGAAAGCAACAACATTCATGAGGCTCGGGAGGAACAATACAAGGGGGATGATGCTTCTAGCGCCGTCACTCATGATACTCGCACAACTAGCACTGAAACAGAGACAGTTAGTATGGAAAACTCTGATGTAAACGCAGAAATGGGTATCACTAAACCAGAGAACAAGCCTAATTATACAGAAGATGGTATCAGGAGTCAACCTGGTTCCAATTTTGGTTTTACAGAAGTTAAACTGGTTGTCGAGGCTTATTCCAATTCAAGTTCTGGTAATGAAACCGGAAACAACAGTTTGTCTAACTCAGTGGCTGTCTCACATCAAAATAACACTGCCTTGATATACTCTGACAGACGCTCAGAAGAAACAAGTAGTAACCTTACAATAGATGTCCCTGCAGCCAGAAATAACTTGTCAGGAACCGACACATCGTCTGAACACAATAAAATGGTAACGTTTTCAGGCATAGATCAAAATGATACTGTTAATTCAACAGTCGCTGGAGATGTGAAAAATGTGCAGACCGAGGGATTAGAGCAGGGTGACGGAGATGAATCTTCAAATCTAGAGGGTGGTGACGTAGAAAAGACGAGAAGATTTGTAGCGTCAAATGAAACTGAGAGCAAAGTTGACACTGTAATGAGTGAAACAAATAAGACTCAAAATCTCTCCTATGTGAATGAGAACAATAATGCTGCTAAATATGAAGAGTCCAAGGGTGACACGCAAGCAAGTGATGCATCAAATTCATCCTCTATGAATGGAACTTCGGATTCAATTAAACACCAAGCCACTGATTCTTATAATTCTCATATCCTCAAGGACATGACAGAGGTACAAACTGATCTTAATACTATGCCAGATGTTAGAAATGTAGGAGATAATGATGGTGTCAAAACTGCAACAGACTAGTCATAGAAAGGTAGGTTTGTGTTCAAGAGAAGATTTAATAGAGTTTTTCTTCATCCATGTAGTTTTGAACTGACCAAAACAAAACCAAACAAAACAAAAATGAGAATGTAAAATAGTCGAAAGTACAAAGGTAGGCTAGTTCTTTTTTATAGCACAAATGTAGGCTATTTAGGTAGTTTTATTTATTCATGTCAAGGTTTGGATATGTAAAATCAATTCGTCTACACTGTCTGTTGCTATTGTGGCTCTTTGGCCTATTATTGAGTGTTTTCTTGTTTGATTTTCTCATTATATCCAACTCAATCTGTTTCATATAGGTTTTTTTTAGTACAAAATTACGTCTTATAGATTGTACAGAGTAAATAATGGAATATGATAGTGGGCAATTAGCTAAAAACAATATTGCTTATATTGAAAGACTTTAATCTGATTTTTTGGCAAAGCTTCAATGAAACCTTAGTCTCTTGTTGTTTCCCTATCCTTTTTTGTAACCAAAACATTTTAAAAGTCGCTACGCACCCAATCTTTATTTGGATGCATGCATTTG
>Ga0315913_1010730_pt1 | contig 10485 bp, 3 predicted proteins | sample MpolsnodulesMG_FD_207736 | JGI IMG/M metagenome (GOLD analysis project Ga0315913, IMG submission 207736) | Medicago polymorpha root nodule microbial communities from Los Angeles, California, United States - small nodules | ecosystem: Host-associated > Plants > Roots > Nodule | place: USA... | reverse complement strand
TGATTTTTGAGTCAAAATTGACCCTAAATCACCCCTCTGAAAAGAAGAAGAAGAAAGGGGTGACGGCTAGGGTTTGAGAAGGAGAGAAGAGAGAGGAAGATGGTTTGACAGCTAGTTGAACCGTTAAATTTACCAAACACTTAATATAAGTGAGACATTTGATCATTACACTAGTATTAAGAAAAGTGTATAATTGATAGAGAAAGAAAAATGGTTTAAGTGTCATTATAATGCATTCACGAATATCATGAATACAAAGTGGACGATATTCAATTGAGAATGAACAAATTAATATTAATTAGAGTGTATAATATTGGAAAAAGGTAATTAATATTGCATTGGAAAATGAAATGAATCATTTATTTTGAGACAATTTCATTTTACAAATGAGTCACTTACTGTATATCAGACAGAGTATATAAAAGTTGGTCTCATCATCTTCAATTCATTTGATTCATGATTTCTTTAATTTCTTTTCATTTTTTTAAATACGCATATTAAAGTGCATATAGTGGTATCCATTTAAGAACTCTTTTTATTTTAATATTATTGGAGTTATTAAGTAATTAATAAGTATTTTCATTGAAAAATTATAAATAACTTATTAGTACGTGTGAGATCAATTTAAAGACACTTTTTTATTTTATTACCTATGTGGATGCGCAAAGTTAAAAACCTACATCTACTTGATTTAAATTATAAAACTCATTAAAAGTTCTCTTTAGTTAATTAAAGAAAATCCTTTTCACACCAATATTTGGTTTCGGGTTTTCTTGTATTATAGGAGTTAACTGATTCTTTTTTGAGTCAACTGAAGAGTATGTGGGTCTTGAAGATGTATGATCTATGTCTATAGCGCCACTAACCATAATAGTGATGGACAATTAACATTTTATGGAAGGCTGCACACATTGGACCTTGTAAATGGATCATGTTGCAAAGTGAAATGTTGTCAGTTAAATGTGCCCCTCTCCCAGAGAAACTAGCGCACTACCCTCGTAGATAGCCAAGCAAGGCTTAACATTGTGGGCCATGTCATTTTGGCAATACTCATCTTGTTCAATGTATTTCAGAATCAATTAAACTCAAATTATTTAAACAAATTTATTTTTTTACCTTTTTGCCTTTGTAGTTATTTTTACAGGCTTTACCTAGTTCAATAGCTTAAACCCTAAAAGGTGTACTTAACGTTCTATTGTTGTAGTTAAAGAACCCATAAACCCCAAACACTAAACCTTAGTGAATAGACGCGTACTAACATATCCATCTATCCCTTTTTTACTACTTAATTGAATATAGAAATAAATATTAATTTTTACGTATACCATGATCAAAAAAATTGGCAAAAAAATATTAGCAAATAAATATCTTTTTATAATGTCTGGACATTGTTCTTATTACAAGTGGAGTAGTTCATATTTTAATGACGTTTTTTAAAATAATATTATAAAATGGATAGAATAGTAAATAAATATTTTAAATGTAGGGTAGTTGTAGAATAGTGAAATTCTACAAAAAGAGTGAATTTTCTTTATATATTGTTATGTTATAGAATAGATGTTACTATTAATTGATTTATTGAAAGATTTTTGTTTTAAATTGAAGTTGTCAAAATCTTATTTGTAATTTACTATATTACATTGATAGATTATAGGGTCTTGTTTTGGTTCCTATCAAAATATTTTTTTTACCAAAATCTTCTACATTTAATTTATTAATAGTTGTGAAACAAAAACTCAAAAATAAATGCTGTGTAACCAAAAAAAATGTAAAATGGCACCAGGCTTATATAACCAAAAATGAGTTCCTTTGTTTCGTCTATGATATCCAGATTGTAAGGAATGATTATGCTTATAATTTAACGATCAAAATGTAACTAAAATATTTGAAAAATATCAAAGTAAACTTTTTTTAAGGAATCAAAGTGAAAATTAAAAGACTGAGATTATGTCTAATATGAATATCTAAAAATATTTAAATGTGGACATTTACCATTTTCAATGGAAAATGAATGTCGTAATAATAAAAAATTAAGAATAATTTTTGATTAAAATGTATTAAAAATTGAAAGGTTCATTGTTGGAGCCGGTCCATATTAGATTTCCCCAAGAACCAAAGTATAATTTAAACCTTTAAAGAAATAATCAAAAAATGTAAAATATAAAGTAATATTTTACAAATAAATAACATAATCTGCTGCAGAAACAATTTTGTCTTTTATATACTTTAGGAATATCTGGAACTAGGGAATGTTTTCTAGATTAGGTCGATTTGCTTGATTGTAAGTAAGTGACTACCAAAGTGACACACTTTTTCTAGATTAAGTCGATTATTTGGACGGAATTGATTAACTGGCCGGTGCTTGGTAGAGAGATATACTGTTTCACATAAATTGATAAAATTTTGTTATTGATCTCAATAATCTATCCGTCCCTCTCAACCTTGCTTGTACTCCTCTTTTTTCTCTTTCTCATCCATGAGATATGGTGATTTTTAGCAAATTTTATTTTTTGGGACCACCCTTTCACATCACTTCGTCTTGGTGCAATTTGCTACGTGTTTGATTTTTGTTGCGAATTTGTTTTGACAAATTAACTTTGATCTATTGCACGTGTAATCGATAACTTGTACATCAATATTACAAATATGAAGGCATCGTATTCAAGTCACTTTTATTTTTTCACATTTGTAAGCATGTTGCCACTTTATGCTATCAACCTAGATGACGTTAGTTTGTTCACAAATTCATCATTTTTTAGTTTTAACGACGTTGAATTTGCGTTGTTTATTTTTTAATAAGGAAAATGCTACACTGTGCCTTTAGGGCACAAGTTAGCATTTTTTATAAAATAATTAGGGTATAAATGAAAGAAAAGATGATAAGCTATAAGCTCAAATGTTATTTGAAATAGTGTCTAGAAAATAGGATATAAGCTCCTAAAATAAGCTATAAACTCGTTGTAAAAAGATTGTTATCAAATAAGTTTTTTTTGTCAAACGAACTTATAAGTTATTCGCTATATGCTATAAGCTAGCTTATTTTTCTTCTTTGTCTAGCTGTAATTTTGTTTAGTTTTTTTTCCTCAATTTATAGATTGAAAATAATTGATTTGCAGGAGTTTTTCCTCACATGAACAAAGAAAGTTACCGAACTAAAGCAATCTGTAAGTAGACAAGGTCAAGTTGATTGCAATATATACACAAACTAAAAGTAACTACAAATTGGTTAGAATAGTAATATTCACTACAATGTTGTTGACGCACATCCGTGGCAACGACACCATTTGATAGTCTATAGCGGTATCAAAGTATTTCTTATCATCGTATCCGCAAAGAAATGCAAATAATTTATGTGTTCATCTATTTTTCACTATTCTAAATTAGGGCTTTGGAAGATTGTTTGTAACACAAACAAATGTGGGACATGTTACGAAACTTCAAGAATTAACAAGTTGTGTTTGGATTAGATTTTATTAACTATTCCTCCAAGTTATCCTCGTGATCGATTAAATACTTAAATTGTTTCAATTATATCATCAAGTGTCGCTCATCATATGTTTTTATGTTCGTCAAATGATGAGAGATATACTCTGCTTGTAATTTTTTGATGTCTCGTTTAGTCAATCGATACAATATCATTAAGTTTTCAAAGTGGTTGGTGACTGTTAGTAATAACGTATGCATAGAAATTAGATCATGAAACTATTATGATCCTTTAAGTAAAAAGTGTTTGTCGATCACCTTTTAAATAAAAAAATTTAATTTTGGAATTTATAAGTGTTTGTCGATCACTTTTTTAAATAAAAAATTTAGTTTTGGAATTTAACTTCGTAAAATCATTAATAACAAAAACAATTCATCGATATAATGAATTAAATATTGGAAATTTCTATGGTGAAGTCACGAGAATGGTTTTTTTAATGAAGTTAATCGTATGGCCAATCATTATATCTTTACATATTGCAATTGAGTCCCTGATTAAATCAAAATTAAACATTTTTATTATTATTTTATTTTGTGAGTCCCTGATTAAATCAAAATTAAACATTTTTATTATTATTTTATTTTGTAAATCATAAATCTTATGTATCAAAATAGGGTAAAACTTTCGACCTTTCATTATCCCTATCATCTTTTTCTCCAAATCGATTGTGTTCATCCTTTTCTCTCCAAAACTCATCCGCTCCAACACCAACCATATCATCTTGCGTAATCAAAATCCATCTACTTCAAAATTCACGTTCTCAAACCCTAAAAATGTTTTTCTCCAAAATTCATTCGCTTAATCAAATCCCTTTCTCTCCAAAATTCACATTCTAAAAAACGGGTCCTCTCTAATAATTGTCTCAATTAGCTTCCCTTATTGATTTGCAGGAAGAAAGGCAACAACACTTACCAAAGAATGCACTAGTGTTATGGCAAACTGGATCCTCTCTAATAATTGTCTCAATTAGCTTCCCTTACTGATTTGCAGGTAGAACGACAACAACACTTACCAAAGAACCACATGGCAAATTAATTTCAAACTTGATTCTGTGAATAATTTGCTAATTTGTAGCTACGCATAATTTCAATCTTGTTATTGTAATTTTTTTTATTAAGTTCTTCCTTTTCTTGATTAAGCAAAGTGAAATTGTAATTTAAAAATGATTAAAGAGTTTATACATAATTAATAAATGATTTAATTTTAAATAAAATAAGTTAATAAATCAAAAGTAATTAATATTTTGTTACTTCAAAAAAAAAAATTATTTTGTGTGAAGAATGATTTGTAATAAAGTAAAGTTTAGTATTATAGTGATCCACCAGCATGACACTAGCTGACATTACATTAATAGTTATATTATTGGATAAGCAAAATAAATTTTTAAAAATAATCAGTTTTTTGACTATACACCGTAGAAGTGCCCTGAAATATTACCGACCAAATCAATATTTTTTCATTAAATTTATGGTCATTAAATTCATAGTTAATTACACCTAATTCTAAAACAAAAGGAAAATACACATACTCATGGCGGCATATACAAAGAGATTAGTAGAAGATGTACTTGCATGGTAGCCTCTAGAGATTAGTAAAAAGTCTTGATGACTTAACCCCCAAACCAGTCCTTGCTGCTGTCAAATAAGTACACATACTCATTAGTGGCACATAACTATATAAAGGGACCCAAAACTCATGACCACATGTTTAATTAAAGGGACCCATAATTCTTAGCATTTTGACTAACTCATTATAATTATAAATTTAAATAAATTCAATTTAATATACTGTATTCGTGCACACAAACTTACAAACTTATTTAATATTTAACCCGGACAACGCCGAGGCTCTAAACTAGTAGAATAACATACATGATAAGTTTCCACACTATTCAACATCCAAACGACATGCTGAGCTACAAGATATACATGATTTACCTTGTTCACCTCATTGATTTAGGAATGAGAGGTGGATCCTTTCTTGAAGATGTTGCTGGCATTAGGCTAGAGGCTACCAAATTTGAGTAGGGACATAGATCCTTGACAATTTTCATTTGAAAACGAGGTAACACAATTCTCTTCATCGAAATTTTCAATCTCCACTTTATTCTCTGCATCTTCACTATCAACACAATATGCCATGGACGTACCTGTGTGTCCCAAATTTCCACAGAAAGTGCATAATTTTTTGTTCTAAGCATATTTTTCTTTGCCATTACTGGTGATATGGAAAAGTTTCAATAAATTAATTTGGGAATGAAAACATCGCAATGGTCATTTGGACCAAAAAGAAATAGTAACTCATATATAAAATACCTTTAATAAATACATATATAAAGTAATTAAACAAATTATTTTTATTAGCTACGACATACAAAGTTTTTATTTTAAGTTACATTGAAGACCATTTTACAACCATACATGAGGAGATTTGAACTCAGTCTCTATAGGACATCCAAAGTAACTTAATTTATAATACATGTATTAATTATTTTTGAAGTAGCTTCTATATATATATATATATATATATATATATATATATAGTGGTTATTATTGAAGGAGATGGAATTTGTGGTTTTACTTGGAAAACCAAACAACTTGACCCTGTTGTAGGAAGTGGCAAACAGGAACAGTTCCAGGTTGAACTTTGAGCACTTGAAAAGCCAAATGTTTAGGACTCCATTGTGAAGTATCACTGTGACAAATAGCAACAGCTTTAACTCTACTTCCATCAGTACCTTCTAGAGGCACAGAGTAAACTTTAGTTGCATCTGTTTTGTGACAGTAAAAAACTGCATAAGGATAATTCCGTTTGTGGCACACAACCAAATTGTTCTCTCCCATTTTCTTCACTCCGTTTGCTATTACATATTGTTGTAAACCAGTTTCTCCATTTACTTCTGTTGAAACAGTGTCAACATTGTTTCCAATCTTCAAAGTAGTTAAATCAACCATAGATTCCAATGATGTCACACAAAGCTTTTCCTCTCCTTTGATACCAAATGCTTCACATTCACTTATTGTGTTCTTCACAATTTCAGATTCCGCAGATCCTTGCTTGATGGAGAAGTAGTTAAGGATGTTTTCCACTTTGTTTGATGAAAATGGTATGGAATTAGCAACGTCACGAGGCAAGAATGTTGGTCCATGGTCTGAGGTCTTTGTGAATTCCATGTTCAATTTTGTACCATGATGCAAGTCCTTTTCCAATAAGAACATAGCCAAATTTCGATTATCATGTAATTCTGCTTCGTTTGCATCATTTGCATAAAAATAAATTGGAGCTGCATCATATACTATCCTTGACTTTCCATTAACACTGTCTTTTCCATCATCCACTGATGTTTCACCCTTTCCTACAATTTGAAAATTATTTTATTAATGTAAAAGAAACCTCAAGCACAAAAAAATAAATTATAAAAGTATTTACATATTTTTTCTAATGAGGTTTGCACCGGCAACTCACATCTTTGTGAGATGCTGCGATCTAATTTTTATCAACTGAATCAACTTTTTCGTTAATTATCACATGCATATTTTGCCATCAAATTTAGCTTTTCCCTTCATTAAAGTAAATATAAAACTATATAATCGATAAAGATTTAATTAACAAAAATAAATTGATTCAAAACAAATTTTAAAAAATTAAATAGGAATAGAGGAAATATATATATCTAGTCTACTAACTAGGGTGAAGGATGTCTGTGATGGTTTTTGGAATTTGAGTTGTGGGAAGTTTGGACTTCCAATACAATTCAGGTGGTAAGGCAGCATGGGTTGCCACCAGTGCAAGCTGCAATACAACATTTATCATATTTTAGTATTTATTTATGAAATGAAATAATGCTAAAAAGGTAATATATGGGAAAAATATATGCTGACACTTGATAGATTAGAAATTTGGAAACTTACATTGAGAGAGATAAAGACGGATAGGTAAGGAAACCCCATAGTTAAAATTAACTAGAGCTCCAACTAAAGGTTGTGAAGTTGAGGAACTGAAAGCAAGATAGAATGAAGACCCGTAAGTGGGCTCACACACCATTTATATAGAATCAAATATACACGCACACAATCACGAAGGTGTAAGAGTTTCTCTCTCAAATGAGGAATTATTTACTTAACAGAGAATCTAAAGGTCTATTTGACAAGGACATCAAAGGAGTTTATAGTTAATAGTTTATAAGCTTGTATGACAAAAAAAGACCTCTCTTGTATGACAAAAAAAGACCTCTTTGATAATAATCTTTTTACCATGAACTTATAACATATTGTTTACTACTATTTTGAGTTTTATTATGTTTTGGACCGGTCAGAAGACCAATCCCACATTGACATGAGACCTAAACTTACACTACCTTAAGGCCCCGCGCCCGAAGGAGCAATCTAGCTTTAATTAGTGCACTTCATCGCATCCAAACACGCCCCTGCGCGAGGATCACCCTACATGTGTCCTCTAACCGTTCCTAATCACACGCTGCAAAACCCAGAGGCGATTATTCTCAACGTGCACCTATATAAGGGTGATATTGCTTCACCCGGGAGGATTGATTCACTTTTCACAACACTTTCTAGACACTTTTTCTCAGTTCCATTACTGACTTAAGCGTTGGAGTGCTAACGTTTCTGCACGCACCTTTCGTACCACCACGAAGACTCATCGCCACCGTACCATAACGCTTTCCACCACCGTTGTCTCTTATCCATTCTCACCGGACAGATCATATTATATGTTTGTTACTTTGATAAATTGTATTTTACTATGCAAATTAAATATAAACAAAAGTGGTAGTTGAAAGTGAATGTACATGGTTAAAGATATAATCCATATACATCAACATACAACATTTAGATTATCAATCATTTCCGTTTAAATTTCAGTTTAAAAGGGGTATGCCATTTTACATATCAATGCATCATTAATGTTTTTTCTCTCTCAATAATACCCTCTACTATTTATTAATCAATCTTTTTTCTTTCAATTCTTTTAATCTCTATTTCCTATGTGGTTAATGACTGATTATTTATAAAATCTCTTATAATTTATCTTTTTAATACAAAATTAATTTAGTTTATTAATAAATGTGAAAATGTCAAATTGACTTGTATAAAATATTATGGAGTATCACCTCTCTTTCGCTTTGTCCCCTTTCCCTCTCTTCCTCTCTCCCTCCTTTCAAAATAAGTTAGTCTAGAAGAAAATTGATTTTAAATGTCTTTGTCAAGTATTGATGCATTCACCAATATCAACCAAAAGGAGTATATTCCCTTTATATATTGCTAAAAGAGTATTTTTCATCGAAAGATTCTTTCTTTTTAAATAAAGTTGTCAAAATCTAATTTGCAATTTACTATATCACATTGACAGAATATAGGGCCCAGCTCAAATTATTTTCTTAGAAAAATATTCTTCATAATTAATTTATTAATAATTTTGTAACCAGAAAAATATAAAACGACACCAAGCTTATATAAATGAAAATGGACACAATTTCTTTGATTCGTCTGGTGCATCCATATTCCAAGAAATGGCCCTAATAATTTAAACATAGTAAGGTTCCAAATTCCAAGCTTATATAAACGAAAATGGAAACAAAATTATGTCTAATATGGACATCTAAAAAAATATTTAAACATGAACATGTACCATTTTTAATGGAAAATGAATTTTTTGGTTACAATGAAAAATGAATTTGATAATAACTAAATATGTATTAAAAATATTAAGGTTTTTTTTTTTTTGGAAGTAAGGTTTATTGTTGGAACTCACTCATATTAGATTGGCCCAAGGACCAAAGTATAACTTAAACCTTTAAAGAAATAATTGAAAAATAAAAACATAAAGTAATTAATATTTTACAAATCAATTTGCACCAAAAAATATATATTTTACAAATCAATAACATAACCTACCGCTGAAACAATTTTGTCTTTTATATCTTGTGAGGAATGTTTTCTAGATTAAGTATAGTTTGCTTGATTGCAAGTAAGTGACTACCAAAGTGACACACTTTTTCTAGATTAAGTTGATTATTTGGACAGAATTGATTAACGGATGCTTGCAAGAGTATACGATAAACAAGAAAGATAAATTGATAAAATTTTGTTACTGATCTAAACAATCTATCCGTCCCTCTCAACCTTGATTGCACTCCTCTCTTTTCCTTTTTTGGGATGACCCTTTTGAATTAGCATCACTTTTTCTTTTGGCTTAAATATATCTTTGGTCATTTATCTTTTATTAAAAAATTCATTTTGATCTTTTTATCTTTTCTCTAAATCGTTTTAATTTGTTATCTTTTTAAAATGGTGATATTTTAATCTTTTTGATATATTAAAACGAATGAAAATAAGGACTAAAATATCATCCTTGTAAAATGATAGAAGACTAAAACGATTTAAAAAAAAAGTTAAAGATTGAGGCAAGCAGATCCTCTTTCTCCTTTTTTTTATTTTATTTTTAATTGTTGTTGAAGGCTTTAATATTATGATGAATGCGTTAGTGGTAGCTGATCTTTTTTTCTACCCACCTTCAATTTGCTGAAGATACTATGTTAGTTGGAGCTCGATGTTGGGCTAATATCAGAGCTCTAAAAGCTTTACTTCTTCTCTTTGAAGCTTAACTTGTTGGAAACCTACTTGGGTTGGCCTAGTGATATTAACTTGGGACCTGAGAGTGTGCTCCTCATCAAGGTCTCAGGTTCGATTCTCCCTGGTACCAATAATTTGGGTGGATTAATTTAACTTCTTAAAAAAAAAATATTGTTGGATTGTGGGTATTGTTGAGCGAATAGATGGATACTCTACAACCTTTACACTAAACTCTTAAACAAAAAGATAAAAATTTGTCGTATTATATATTTATATAATTGAATATTTTTTTTGAGGTATTTTTTTTACTAAACATTTTGAAGTCTTTTCACTAAACAATTTTTTTTTATTTTTTAAACATCTATTTTTTTTTATATTAAAACAAAAAGGAAGTACAAGACTGGGGGGACA
>Ga0315913_1010728_pt1 | contig 10486 bp, 5 predicted proteins | sample MpolsnodulesMG_FD_207736 | JGI IMG/M metagenome (GOLD analysis project Ga0315913, IMG submission 207736) | Medicago polymorpha root nodule microbial communities from Los Angeles, California, United States - small nodules | ecosystem: Host-associated > Plants > Roots > Nodule | place: USA... | reverse complement strand
TCACAAAATAAAAATTTACTAAGTAGGCATTTTTGTAAAAAAAAAAAAAAAAGAACTACAAAACTTATTTTTTTTCTTTGACTTACATAACAACAAAATGGATCCCAAAAAAAATAACAACAAAATGGCACCATTTTCCTACATTAGTCATTACGTGACCAAACAATATATCCACTGTCACCACTTTCCAATACTCCCACTCCCCCCTATATATAAGTTATGTTAAGCCAAACCAATTACATGATAATCTTACAAAATTTAACTGATGGATCGTGTCTTTTTCTGATAGAATGATGGATCATGTCTTTTACAGTACAAATATGGTCATCTATGTAATATTTTTGTAATAGTGAACGGTATAAACAACATTTATTTGAGCACCCCTCAAAAAAATAATATTTGAGTAGATTAATTAATGTTTTTGTTTTTGTTTTTGCCGTTACTAAGAGAGTAAAACCCTTCAACTTACAATCGATTAAAGTTGGTTTCCTTGATAAGAAAAGTTGGTTATCTCCGGACTCTTTGGTGGATGATATGACCTCTATCAACACTCTTTGAGCCTTAAGACATGTCCCGACCTAGTGAGCTCCTAGAATCCAACTCACCTAGACATTTGCACTTCAAAGAAACTACTGAAAGCAAATGCCAGCAAGGGCATGAAACAAAAGAGAATCAATTCTTGGAGAGGATGATCAAGCATATGATCGACTAAAAGTATGGTGTTGTAGGACTTCTACAAACCAGCTAGCTTTCCTTCATGGGGGAAACGTGTAGTCCTAACATCCCTATTTCTTTATAGAAGAAACAAGAATTTATGCAGCAGCAAACAGAAGACTAACAAGTTTGAATAACGTTTGCTTACCATCTATAACAGAAAATAAAATACGCAATTTTGATTTGAGGTATTTCTGAAAAGTTTCAATTCCTAACAGGACCCAATATACTGGTCACCAAGGACACCTAAGATATACTAGACACAATATTGACATTTACATGTAAATATTGGTAACAATAATTTGAAAAAATGAAAGCGATTGAATGTAAATACATGTTTGATGTCATAAGAGTGTCAAACACTGAAATATGTTGTACATTCACGCCTTTAATCTAAGTTGTCAGTGCTATACAGGAAACATCTATTTAGTGGAAAGTTGCTGATATATTGAACTAACATACAGATGGTGTTCTAAGTAAGGCTTGGTAGTACTCCTTCCTAATCCATATAACTTTTGGTTATTAAACCGGCATATTACAGATCTAATTCTTCCTCAAATAGGACAATTGGATGTTACCGAGAACAATGACAAGAAATATAAACTATCTTGAGATGCATAACTCATTCAAAACAGAGATAGCCTTTATGTAGAGTCGACAATAGCTCAATGAAATTCTAGTTTAGCATTCAATAATGTAGAGTCGACAATAACGTAAAACCAAAGAAATAATATGACGAAGGGAAAGATTAAAAAGGAAGAAACATCAGGATCGGCACATGCATGAAAAATAAAGGAGGAAAAACCAAAAATGGGATGAGATAAGATAACCGAGAGACAACGAGTTGTTGGCTCATCGTTTTCCACAATGGCAGTTGGCAACTACATAAAGGTCTAAAAACTGCATGTAAAATTTATAAATTTTACTTGCTAGAGTCAAGATAGATTAATCTAATAAGAGTTTAACTTAACATCATAAAACATAATTGATAATTTACATTTGCATCTTATTTAAGGCATTAAGCTTCACTTCACATTCTAGATAATGTGTAGTCCATGGCATCCACTACGAAATCTGCAAACATCAAATAAACAAGCTGTTAGTTATAAAGACTAAAATTAGTACTATCTATTCATCTAATGTTAAGAAAAGATAGAATTAGAGACTAACCTGCATCTTCTTTGCTGAAACATAAAGGGGGTGTAATTCTGAATACATTTCCATAGTAGCCACCTTTTCCAATCAGCACTCCTAATTCTGTAGTAACATTAGAAGAGGTGATTCGTGACATAGAAAACAGATGAGTTTATTGCTAGAAACAGTTTAGATCAGATTTCAATCTCCATAAATCAGGTTTAAAAATGTTTAAATAATGCACTCCAAATCCAAGATGCTAAACTGTTAACAATGCTACAAGATATCGGAAGCAACTTGGCATATAGGGATTGAGATATGAGACTTTACCTTTCATTTGGTCCATCACATGCAGAGTTTCAACTTTTGCAGGTGTTTTTAGTTCACGGTCAGTGACAAGTTCAACTCCAAGCATCAATCCTTTTCCTCTCACATCACCAATTACTATAGAAGAGAACCAAGAAGTTTGATTAGAGACGTATATAAAGAAAAAACTCTGTTTCTTTTATACCCATAATGATCTCAACTATAGTCCTTTATTTCCATCATGTAACTCTAGAATAAATTCATGAATGCTTGCTTGTGCATTAATCTTAGATGGGAAAGGATAAAGGACGAAATCTTACATTCATATTTGTCTTTGAGCACATTAAGCCTCTCTTTCAAATGAGACCCAACTACAAACGCATTTTCTTGAAGCTTTTCCTTCTCTATTACATTTAAAACGGCCAATCCTGCAGCTGTACAAACAGGATTTCCGCCAAAGGTGTTAAAGTAACTGCTTTGAGTCAAGACCTTTGCAATCTCAGGAGTAGTTACAACAGCACCAAGAGGAATGCCATTTCCAATTCCCTGCAAAAGCAAAATCAAGAAAACAAGCCAACAATAATGAGCATACATACTTGATAAGGCACTTGATAAGGCATGCATATTGTGTGCGTAGATAGATATATGCAAGGTTCTAAATTGCAGTCACTATCAAAATCGCATCGTGATTCTTGATATTTTAGAGAATCATCGTCAAATACAGCTACAATTGTGCTTGAATTGCTGTTGTGAAGACATCAAAATCATCAATACCGCAAATCAAATTGTGGTCGCATACTTGTTTTTAAAACCTTGGATAAAAGTATCAATTATAGACTTATAGTCTATGCATCACTTTCATGATCAGACTAGGCTAATATTCTATATTCATTGGCGCAGACAATTAGGCTGTTCAGTTTGCTAAATTAAGTGAAGATGGATTCTTTCTACTCTGACAAGGAGAGAGTAATTAATTACCTTTGCCATTGTTACTATGTCAGGTTGAACACCATGGGATTCAAATCCCCAGAAATGGCTACCAGTGCGAGCAAACCCGGACTGAACCTCATCAGCAATACAAAGACCTCCAGCTTTTTTAACACTGTCATAGGCAGCAGGCAAGTAACCAGGTGCCAATTCAACAATGCCACCAACTCCCTACCATAAACAACAAGAGCATCATCAACAAATGTGTTTGCTTAGCAAAAAGATTATGATATCATATAACCAATTCACTTTGGATAGGAAATTATACCATCATGATACATGCATTAGATAGTATTATTAGACAATTTCTTAAAGTAAAACACTGAGTGATAAGTTTAATTTAATATACAACACTAAAAAAAGTGGTCCATCACTATCTAATGCATGGTTTTAAATTGCGGTCCGTCTGCAACTGCAACTGCGGCCAAAATATAAAGAATTTTGAGATCTCTGCAAAAGCATTGAAACCTCGATTTCAATTGCATCGGTTGCATTTTCTGGCATTCTAAAAGTTTGAAGTGTAACCTCAAGCACAATTTAAAACCATGATCTAATGAATAAGGATGACCATGGTTTATATCTAAACCTTGTTTTTCATTCACTAGTCTATGTTTTTCACCTAGATACAAGGTACCTGTATAGCTTCAGATATGAATGCAGCAACATTTCCAGAAGTTCCAAAGTTAATGATCTCTTGGACATCTCTTGCATACTTCGCTCCATCAGAGCCAAAAAGACCTCTGTAAGGGTCTGGATTTACAGCATGATGAACACCACTCTGGTACCACCAAAAAAAAACTGTCAGCAAAGTAAAAACACTATTTCACATTTTAAATTTTACAACTCATTTAAAATAATTTGGGATTAAAAAAAAAACAATAAACAATATTGCATTTACATGTGAATTCACATGGTAATTGGCAACAATTAAAATATATCTCCTAAACGAAAAAAAATACTAATTTTGGGCCAAGTAAGTGTGTCTCCCAGATAATTGTAGTATTATTTGCTTAAGAGGGGCCCAAAGTTTCATTATCGTAAGAAATCATTGTCAAAGTATTTTAGTACTTATCCTAACCTTCTTAAATTTTTAATAGGACTGATAACAAGCTGGTCATTTTCGTAGTTGATAGAAAATAAATGTGCCCAACGATGCCAAACTCCGTTGGTGTTGCTATCACACACATACTTCTAATAAAGTTTAGTGAAAGTATGCGTCAGCTTCTTAGACGTGTTAGTCCATTCCACTAAAGTCCATTTCGTTCAAAGTTACATAAAGTATAGAAAATAAAATTTAAACTAATTGAACAATTTCTTATAAAAATTAAATTACTCGATATTTACTTATATATCTTTTATTTAAAAATATCAGGGAAAATTATTAATAATAGCAGCAATAATCTCTTCATAAAAAAAACAGCAATAATCTCAATTTTACAAGAGCTTTGAAGATACATGTCAAGGTTTGATATTTACTTATGTTTATTAAAGAATTAAGTATATATTATTCTGTCAAAAAAACATTATGTATATTTATTAAAAGTATACTGTGAGATAAAAAAAACATTACAAATGGTATTATCAGATAAAAAAAAGGAGGAAATATGTACCTGCACAACATTAAATTTCCAGATACTTTGAGCTGTGGCCCCCATCGTCCCACCTGCATTCCCATGGTAAGAGTTTCTAATAGAGATTATGTCATGGCATCCAGTGTACAACCTTGCTATCATCATTGCCAATTCGTTTGCTTCTGTTCCTGAGTTAGTGAAAAATGCCACCTACATATATTCGACACGCACACAAAATTTTTCCACTTAAAATTCACAATAAACAGACAAAAGTTTATACACACGCCGAGACAAAACGTAGATCAAATATCAAAGCAATATCTTGTAAGTAAATACCACTAGAATTATTTCACATGTAATTATCTGCAACAATTATAAACGTGTAAGTAATATATATTTGCACAACCTTGTGCTCTATTTCATCAACTCTTCTATCTCACACTCTCGCAAGTTACTCTTGAATTAAAATTATATTTATCACAATAATAGATCTACAGTATACCTTCGGTTCTCCCATTATTAATCAATTAGATATTTTATAATTTGTGCTCCATCAATAGTTCTTTTCAAATCTTTATTTATTTATTCTTGGGAAGAATGTAGGTAATATGTGTTTTTTGTGAACTCACAAGCTTAGAAACTACTTCCATCAAACTATTTCATCCAATTTACATGAAGAGTGATACTTAAGCAACCAAAAGTTGACATATCTATTTTTTTTCCATTCTTTTTAGAAAAATACAATAGAGAAAAAAAAAGAAATTAAAAACACAGTAAAAACATGAGATAAAATTTTCACAAAATTGTTAACTTTTATTGTTCAAATATATATCATTATTCGAATGTTTTTGGTGATTGAAGATGTGTTTGGTTGGGTGTTTTTGGACGTAAAACTTAAACGTTTTTTTTAAATAAAATGTTTGTTTTCTCTTGTGAATTATTAGGTGACCAATTGCTTGACACGGACAAGAAACATTATCTTTTGGCCACGAAACCAGATAGCATCGATATCACCCCACGCCAGCTTAGCATCCATCCCCCAATCATATGATATTGACATATTGGCAATTAAGAATACTAGTGATTGGCATTGGGTTCACATTTATTTATTATTATTGAACTTTAACTATGTATTATTAGTTAATTCTATAGTGTAAAAGTGAATCAATTGATCAATAAGTTTGTTTTATCATATGATAAAACTTATTGAATCGATTGTGAAGAACGAAGTTGTGCATGGTACAACATTGTCTTATCGATATATTATAAAATTAACTTATAATGTAATTAATCATACAGTTCTTTAAGAAAAAAAAATTAATCATATCTTATGTGGTTGAGATAACATGTTATATATAAAGTTCACCATATATGTTAGGGTTATTTGAGTCTTGATATAGTTTTTGGTCGTTCAATGTATCCCTTAGTCGGATGTCAAAGACCAAACATTCAAGATACAAAGAACTAATTAGAGATTAAACTTATCATGATGAGTGTTCTTTCATATGCATCAATTATAAATATATGGTTGGGTAAAATTAAAATAGGAAGTCAAAAACCGCTTTCAGCAAGTGTTCTTTCATGTGCATCCATTAAAGATTAAAAGCATGTGGTTGTGTGAAATTAAAATATACGATAAGAAACTTTGGTCTGAGCTAAAATACAAAACTGAGCTCACTCCTAAATTATTTTCCAATCTAAGGGATCAGCGAGCCTACCAAATTTTGACCGAATAATTCGGAATAACCAATACATGAACATAATAGTTTAATCAAGATCAATTTTATGGTCCGGTAGAAAAACACCAAATCCGTCTGGTTTTTTTGCAAAGGAATAGAAAAATATTTAATTTTATGAAAATCAAGAATTAATTATATTTAATTTTATTGCAAAATAAATACACTAGATATTTATTTGACTTGGATCATTGATTCCATAAATAGTAAGTAATTATTGAAAAAATTATTGATATATTAAAAAGTTATTTGGTCAAATATTAAAAGCCCTTAAAGACACATGCTAATGATTCAATAATTAGTAAGTATTTATTTCAAAAAAAAAGTAGTATAAACACATCAAGTAATTTCTATATTAAATATTTTTTTAAGAGTCATGTTAACTTGTGTCCAAAGGGCACATGTTAAGCAATCCAAAATGAGCAACTTTGTATTGAAAAACATAATAATTTAACTTTTAAGAAGTTAACTTCACGACTTTTAATACGTATATTACCATAATAAGTTCCTTAATATATGCACTTGAGGGCACAAGTTAACTTTGGTTTTTTTTAATACATAATTTCATAATGGGTCATGCTAACCATTGAGGCTATGGTTAAAATTAAAACGTTTTAGGTTATAGGAAAATGCATGCTCTCGGGACCTTGTTTAGAAGTCCAATTTTTTTTATTGAAAAGTGTGTAATCAACATATTAAAACCTTAAAAATGAACTTTTTCAGCATAAAATTTCTATATAATTTCTTTTTTTAAATCCTTAACAACTATCTTAAGAAATTTGTTAGCATAACCCTAAGTTAAGAATAATGCTTTTAAGACTGGTTGAAGAGTTTTCTATCCAATATATTTGTTTCCTTAATCGGTGCCCTATAACAATAGTCATCATTTCCCTTTCATAATTAGTATAATTTCTGATTCCAAAATTAATATAATTTCTTATAATTAATTTCTATATCAGATATTAATCATATTAAAATATTACATATGATGAGAAGTCATTGAGAAAAAGACCTATAATAATATGTAAACACATTAAGTAAGACAGCAAGTTAAACAAATTCCATAAGAAAAAGATTTATACTACATAAAATCAAATTCATTAAAAAAAATACTATACTATTCAATTAATAAAGAAAACAATTGAGATTACGGTAACGTTAAACAAAGTTTACCTTAAGATCACCGGGGAGTTTACCAGCCAAAGCTTCTGCAAAATCAGCAATAGCATGATTCAGATACAAAACCGTTGAGTGCTGTAACTTTTTCGTTTGTTCAACGATGGCTGCAACCACATCAGGGTGACAGTGCCCGCAACACACCGTAGCAATCCCTCCAAACGCATCAACGTACCTTCTCCCATTTTCATCGAACAGATACTGCTTCTTCCCTTCCACGATGTTCAGCTGCACCATCCCACACACAATCATAATCCCTCAAAAACACAATTAATCATAACATAATTACCGTCATCATCATCATCTAGTTAATTAATTTTAGTTACTTTTGAATTTTAACGACATTAATTACAGAATTAAATTACAGTTAAGTTTTAGAGTTGTAATTATCCGGTGCGGTGGATCCTCACCGGAGATTTGTAGAAATGCATGATAGACGGACTGAGATATTCCCTACGCTTCGCGAGGACGTCGTCACCGGAAGGACCGGAATACGACGGCGGAACATAATCGAACGGTGGAAGCACCGGTGGTTCAGCGGCGACGGTTTCTTTGGTTCTTTCCGCTGCGGACTGAGAAATGCCTCGTTGCAAAAAGAATTGGCTCTGCGGTGGTGGTGATCGGCGGAGGAGGAATCTTGCGAGGAGTGATCCTGTCATTTCTCTCGGTGGTGGAGGATTCCGGTGATGGTTCGAGAAATGTAGGATCCGACCCGAATCCGAAAGTGTTGGAGTAGAAAAGATGAAGAAATGAGAGAGAATCGGGATTTGGAGAGAATCAGGATTTGGAATTGGAGGGATGAGAGAAGAATGGGGGAGTTTATATAGGGAATGGGTGTGGGGGTGATGATGTGGAGAGATGTGATTGCGGGAAATTACTGCGATGGATTTACTGCGGTAAAAATAGGGGATGGATGTATTTATCCGTGAAATGGTAAATAAGGAAGGTTAAACAATCTTTGTCATGTTCCATACTCCCTCCAGACTATGTATAAAAAGAAAGAAAAATTTGATGAAATGGTAAAAATTATGTAATTACATTCATTTTGATGTGATAAAAAATAGTTTGAAAGGATGTGTGCATTAAATATAAAAGAATATATGTATTTGTAAAAAAATAAAGATAAATGAAAACTATTGTAGTACTACAAAAAAAAAACTAATGTAGTGTTGTAGACTAATATATTTTTTTTTGGAAGGATGTAGACTAATAAAAATTATAATCACTTTAACAAAAAAAATATAATTACCATAATTTTGATTTAATTTTTTGACAAACATAATTTTGATTTAATAAAAAGCGGATTCAAAGGATGTGTACATTTTTATTTTATCTATGAAAGGATGTGTACATTAAGTATAAAAGGAAAAAATGAGTCAATGAAGTATAAAAGGATGTGTACATTCAAAAGAAAAATTGAAGAGAGACGATTTTATTAATTAATGTGATATTGACAATAATATTTAAAACATTTTCATGATTTTTTTTATTTAAAAAAAAAATTTCATGAATTTTTTTTTAAAACTAAATATTTTCATGAAATTTGACTTTGTACATTAACATTACGACAACAATTTTTTATTACAAATATATACAGGGAAATGCTATCCGGATCCCTTGGGGAACTAGTTAGGGATATAAAAAAGGAAATTATATAGTAGTTAATGCATTAAAATTGTGTAATTAATTTCTAATAAAGTCAAAAACAGTTTCCTTTTATGGTATGCTTAACCAGTGTCCAGGGGCACCGGTTAGCAGAACCAATATATACACTCACAAACTTATAAATAATATTGCTAAAAAAAAAAAACTTATAAATGACATCAATCTGTCAAAGTTAAATTAACACCAAATCAATGTCATTATTTTATGGAAAATGCTAACAAGTTTCTCCGCGGCACATTTCAAGGATCTTAAATGATACTTCCTCCGATCCAATTTATAAGAAACATTTGATTTTTTTGATTCATTGTATTTAGTCCATATTTTAGATATATACATTAATTACTCAATAAATCTAAAAAATCAAATTTTTCTTTTAAATAGGATCAAAGGGAGTAAGATTTTATAAAAATATATGTAATTAATACATTAAAAATTAAAACATTTGACTTTCTTAAATAAGTAATTTCTATTATTTTTTGTAAGGAAGTAATTTTTAATCTTAAATGCTTGAAAAATGCCGCAACAAGACCGTAATTTTATTTAGTCTAAAGGTTGACATCTATTTTATTAATGAGTGACTTAATCGTTTTAATTCTGATTATCACCAATTAATTGATCCCGATTTTTATTAATAAGGTAACAACGTTAATTTGGTTCCCTAAAAAAAAAACGATAATTTGGTGTCCGCTTATGGCCTAACCAAATGACATGAAGATAAACACGAGCCTCCATACTTTAAAATTATTGAAAGCATTAATTAATAGATTAAAACTTGTAAAAAAAAAAAACAAATGAGTTAAAAAGAGTGGTGAAGATAACTTAATTAGTAGGGGCATTGCATAATAAATACATGCAGTGGTCAGAGTTTGAAAACAATAGAGAAAGAAAGAGGATAAAAATATAGTGTGAGAATGAGCGGAAAAATTATAGGGATAATAATCATTTTGGTCTAGGAACGTGTAATCATTGGTCATAATAGTCATCAATGAATCAAAATTTTAAAATACTTTTATTGTACACTTTGTTAGTCGAAATAGTCATTGACACTAAAATAATCTCTCAATGCTCACAATAATTTTTTGGGTTAATTAAGTTTTTAGTCCCTATAAATATTCACAGTTTTGTTTTTAGTCCCTACAAAATAAAATCATACTTTTTAGTCCCTGTGACATTTTCCTTAAGCCTTTTAGGGACGAA
>Ga0315913_1010719_pt1 | contig 10490 bp, 5 predicted proteins | sample MpolsnodulesMG_FD_207736 | JGI IMG/M metagenome (GOLD analysis project Ga0315913, IMG submission 207736) | Medicago polymorpha root nodule microbial communities from Los Angeles, California, United States - small nodules | ecosystem: Host-associated > Plants > Roots > Nodule | place: USA... | reverse complement strand
CCACAAGTCCTAGCTCAACTAGCAAAATGCCGAAATTGTTAGGCCGGATGTCATGACCGGGGTTCGAACCCCGGTACCTCCACTTGTATGTGAGTTTATAATGGCTTTGCCATTTCGTCTATCTACCAAAAAAAAAAAAAAAGAAAAAAAAGCTTATTAAAATGTCATAAGCTATTTATAAAAGTTCTCCCAAACAGTCTCACAACTAATGCCAGTAGACAAGCTCAAATAAGCCAATCCAAACAGGCCCATAGTCTTTTTTATCTCTTTTTTTTTGGAATGGTATATGCTATTTGGCACTTGAATCTGAATGTTCCTCGGCAAATTGTCTGTGCTATAAAGTGACTGTTTTATGAATGCTTCTAGTCTAGTATTGGTTGGAAATTGGAATTCATTCATGCTCTGTGTAGTTATTTATCTCATGGCTATTCTCTTCTTTGCGTGTGGTTTGAATGTGTTATATATTTCCTTTACTTATCGTGGAAGTGATTTTATGTGTGGATGGTTTGTGAGAATTCACATGGCCCAAGATATAATTCATAATCTTGAAAAGTGTAGTTTTCTGATCTTGTTCCAAGTCAAGGAAATATAATTTCCCATGCCACCTGAATTGCATGCTGCTAATGTTTCTTATAAAACAGCAATATGTGTTAGTGAGCCTTCCGACTTGATTTTTGAAGTATTGTGTTCAATGTGTAGGCTTTCTGAATGAACATTATGAACTGCTTGTGTTTATGAGCTTCCTCTTGTTTCAGGTACCAACACTTGGGATAGATTTGAACTCCGTGTGCACAAGAGGGTCATTGACCTTTACAGTTCTCCAGACGTCGTTAAGCAGATTACCTCTATCACCATCGAACCTGGTGTCGAGGTTGAGGTGACCATTGCAGACGCTTGATCTTGATCCGAGTTTTAACTTGTTATGTTTTCTAGTTCCTATTTCCTATATTTTTGTAGTTTCGGTTTTGGGACAAAGCTGGCTTGTTTTTGTTAGTTATACAGTGGTAGACATTGATGAATGGCTGAAGAAATGTTATGCTCAATATGCTTTAGATTTCTATCAAATTAAATTACTATCTCTTGATAAAATTTTCCAATTCTATGCGTTTGCTTCATATATAATGCTTTGAAATTCAACATGATTGAAACCTCGTTTTGAAAGTCTTGGGAAATACCTACCTACTATCTAAAGAGGTTGCGGGTTGAAAAGAATGAGGAATCTTGGAGATGTCTTTAGGATTGTGACCTCTTTTGATTCATAGTCGACTCTGCTTGGTGGGATAATGTTTGATTATTGTTGTTTATGTATTGGGGTCGGTGACTTGACGAAAAGTATTAAATTTTGCAAAATATTTTTAACGTTCGAGACCAAATTTAAACCTTTAACACAAAACTTGAAATGCACACAAGGGAACAAATACCTAATTATACATAAATTAATCATAGAAATTAAAAAAAATAATACAATTGTCAGTATATAACATAGCTTTTGTTCAGCACAATATCTTCTACTGTCCAAAAGGATTTGCATATAATGCAATACATAATAATGCTATGGTTGACAGTTTTTCCATAATCCAGTGAATTATATGCAGTTTCCTTAAAACTAAGAATGATCTCAGTCCTATAATCTATAAGAGCCAATCTGAAGGGGCATGGTATAAACGTGCACCATTCTACCTTCAAACAGCTACTAAAAACTCTTAAGAATTTTGTGGTTTTTATGTTTCAAAATAAAATCTCTCATTTTCATATTCCTTTGATTTTATAATAGGAATACAAACATGACCCAAATAAGCCAAGGGTTTGACCAAGAATACCGACCATTAAAGGGTCTAGTCTTTTTTTTTTTTAATAATTAAATGGTTTAGTCTATGTTGTTATAATATTCATAATATTAATATTAATAATAAACATTTGGTGGGTTGGTTAGCTCAACAACTCGTTTGAGCTAGCGAAAATCAGTTGGAGGTCCTGCGTTGGCTCAAATCTAGACAATGAAGTAAATATTAATCTAACAACTAACGACTAACATGTGTCATTCAAAACTAAAATAAATGATAAAGTGGACAATTGAGAACTAAATATCCTCAAAAGGAGACTCATACCAAGATAATTCAATTCATACTTCTAACAAGATTTTTTTTTTTTTTGAAAACTCGGTTCTAATAAGATATCTAACATATATTTATGCCAAATTTACAAAACAAAAAACCAGTTATGAAAAATTTTAAAAATAAAAATACATGAAAATGAATGTGAGTGGATACCCTTAAAAAAAGATCAAATTATGTAGTTTGTTGAGATATTATAGGAAAATATCAGGGACGGAGCCATGAATTTAACTTAGGAGGACAAAGTTTAAAGTATAATTTAGTGTAGAAAAAATAAATTTCAAATGCACATATACAAGATATTTAAAAAAAAATTATAAGATATCTCAAAAATTAATAGATATCTAAAATTCTAAGAAATTTAAAAGATATAAGGTTGAATACCTTAAGGTTTGTCAAAGAATGACGAGACTAAAACAATCTTCGACTAGCACAGAAATAAAATATGAAACAACGAAAATGAAAATATAGGAGGATGCAATCGTGATACGTGGATCATTGGTAGTTGTTGAGAGTGCGTATAAGTAGTGATTCGATATTCCTAAGGAAAATTGCAATAAGGAATCATAAACTGAAATTCTAGTTAAGATTACGATTCATCTATAAATTTTAGAAAAACTCTACTCTGTTTTCGGCGTTAAAGATTTTTGTTAAAGATTAGCGCAGAAAATTGCTCTTCTCCCTTTGAAAATTGTTCATTCCCTTATCTCAGCGGGAGTTAACTCACGCTCGACATTTTTCAGCATGAGTTAACTCACGCTGACACTTTTAAGATCGATTGACCCGACTCAAAAAGTGATTGAACCAATCTTAAAAGTGCAAGCGTGGGTTAACTCGCACTCAAAAATAGCGAGTGTGAGTTAACCCACGCCGAATTAAGGGAATGAGCAATTTTAAAAAGGAGAAAAGCAATTATCTTAGCGCAATTAAGCCTATAAACTTGGGTGTTTAAGGCTCAATATATTGAGTTAAATGAAGGTCAATATACAATATCGTATAAAGTTCTTAACTAAATACTAAAACCGAAAAATATTATATTAGTTTTTTTTGTTAAGTTTGGGGACCTCTAACTCCATCGTTGAAAAAGATAACAATATTTAAATTGGTGGATATCGATACAATTTTGTTTTTCGTACAAAGAAAATTTGAGTGAAGTTATATGACAACAAAAATTTCGAGCGTTAATAATTGCATTGATCTTCAAATAGTAATTATGCTTTGATGCGATTTCCATATTTATTGAATACTTGTTTTGCAATTTTGCTATTACCGACCGTCATTCGAAACCAAGTGATTCATTATGTTCCTCATTTCAATCTACTGCAAATCCTACTATAATCGTGGGATTTCACTACTTGTGCTGGTAAGTAATTGACTTCATCCATACTATGTAAACGTGTGTTTAATAGTATATTTATGTGGTACTTTGTTGTTATATAGGTTACTCGAAGTTTGAAAGTTTGGTTGGGTATAAAAAGAAATTATTTGAATTTTGGACAAGTTTTGTCTATGATACTAACACCAACCAAAATTTGAATTGTCTTTTGTTTTATCACATTTTTGGTGAGAAATCATCGCTATTGATACATGTTTGTTTTAATTCTTTTAAATTAATGTAACTTTCATTTATATTATAAAAAATATTTATGTAATTTGTAAGCATTAACAAATTTTATCTTGTTAATTTTGTCAAAAGAAAAATTCATTTTTCTAAAGCATATACGTTACTTTGCAAGAAATTATGGTTCGAACGGAGTAAACAACAAAAATAATATATAAATGGAATCAATTAGTTAATTAGTTTTCGTAGGGGAGATTCAATTGGTTATTAATTTATGTTTGTTACGTGACATTAAGTGGTTGCGACCGTTGAGATCCACGATCACCATAGCCCACTCTATATTTATAGTCCATGTTATATTTAAATTTGTTTAATTATCATTAAACTTTTAAAATTTTGAATGACTTTTTCCTTATAAAAAATTGATTTTTTGAATGACTATTTGCAGGAATGTTTAGAACATTATAAAATGACCTTACACATAAAATTATATTTTTTTAACATAAAATGATTGAATATAAATTTTTTACCTTTAAAAAACTTAAGATAAAAGTAATGAAAACCTGGACATAGAAATTATATTTTGAGCTCATTTTTTCTATAGAAATTTTTTATAATGTTCTAAACATGTCAGACAAAAAAGCCACTCAAAAATTCAAAACTTTAAGAACAACTAAACAAATTTGAATTTAGCATGGACTAAAACTTCATGCTGAAACTTTTTATATGGACTAAAACATGCCAATTTTTTTATGAGAACTAAAAACTAAATTTATTATATTTATAGGGAGCAGAAACTTATTTAATCCTAATAAGAAAATACAAGAAAATAAATGAAGAAAGAAATGAGAGACCAAAAAGATAATTAATGTTTTTTGACAAAAAAAAATTAATGTTGTTGATGTTACTCTTATAATTTCAAAGTGGTAACTTATATAATAATAATTTTCCCATAAAATAATATAAATGTTGCAATTTTTTTATCTGATTACCTAAAAATAACAGTTATTTGATAGATAATAGATACATAATACATGAATATAATAGGGGTTAAAATTTACAAAAAGTTTGTATTTCTAACTTATAATGTTCATTATCACATGACATGAATGACTCGAAGATTCATGCATTCTTTGTAAGATATTATATTGGTGGTTCGTGCATGTAGTTGATAATGTTGTATGTGGTTGAAATATATGATTCCAAGAGTTGCATTTAATTCATGAGAATGAGAAGAAAAAAAATCAATTATATGAGATTTAAGTTGATAATGTTGTTTGTGGTTGAAATGTATGACTCCAAGAGTTGCGTTTAATTCATGAGAATGAAATAAAATCAATCATGTGAGATTTATTTAATATACAAATTGATTTTTTATTTATTTTAAAGTTCATGAAAAATTAATTGTGTTTTTATCTTTTGCTTAATTGACAAAGCATACATTATCCAATGTTTGATAGATTTAATTAATAAAGCAAGTTTTGAACCAATTCACAACATTAAATGTTGTAATAACTAATTTTTTAGCATGATTTAAATATATTTACACTATAGGTGATTTTCAAAATAATGGAATCATTTTCAACTTATTGGAAGACCCAAGGCCTACTACATTACGCAAAACACAAGGAAAACGGTCGGAACACAACGCCAAGCACTAGAGAAGGAAGTTCGGGCGCTGACTCTGTATGTGTGGACGTTGGGTCCTAGAGCTGAGCGCCCGTACAAGCACCAGATGTGTTTCTATACCCTAAAAACATGCGTTTTGTGCGTTTTTTTCCTCATTTTTGGATTCAAATGGTTGTAACTCCTCATAGATTTGATTGAAATGTATTGTTTCATTGTTATTACATAACTGTAAGTGAACCAATACATCTCTTGAATCAAAGGTTATGATTTCAAATGATTGCAACTCTCGGTGAAAGGTTGTTTACTCATATTTGAAGTGGTGTTTCATATGTTATAAATACATAGTCTATAACCATCAAAATGGACACGAATTTGGCAAGTTTCATAGTCTTATTCTCTCCCATTTTCTTACTCTAAATCATCCTCCTCTTCTTTAATGCATGCGAGAAGTGTTGGAAACATTCTTCTGTAAACTATTATCGAAAGATACGTTTAGTGTGCTTGTGCAAATCACATTAAGGAAACCAATAGTATCCTGAAAGGGATTCAATGTTCATACTATTTGCACCCAATATATACTTATTTATTGACGGGGTGAATCGAACCTAAAAATTAGTATGAAAACACAAGCTTTAGTTTTACATGTATTATTCATGATCTTTTTCATTAATCAAGTGTTGCAGTCTCTACCCCAAGAGCAAGATAAACAACATCCTTATCTATAAAAGTAAAAATAATTAGTGGTGTTACCTTGTGTTGTTTGTTGTGATGCTTCTCAGATTTATTTGTTTGCTAAACAATGATATGTCTTTTTTATTTTTATTTTGAATGTTTATAGATGTAACCCTATTAGTGCTATTATAGTGAATTATAGTGAATTTGGCTTTTTAATTTATATTATTTTGTAAATTTGCATCCCAAACTTTTTGTTTAAGTTCTACCCTTGTGCACAGATAAAACAATTTTGTTAATATGATTATGAGAAATATATCATTATTTTAGTTAGTTCAGAACACTAATATTCTAAAGGCCAACACCCTAGTGACATTGCCACTAATGTTCTAGGGCCATCTGCTCTAGAGCTAGGATCTCCATTGTCAAAGCCAAAAAAGAGTAATTTAGATTTAATTGACTTCTTAACCATTGTTTGCTGTCTGTTTGACAGTTACTTGGCTGATTTATGGTTGCTATCTATCCCCGCATAGCTAGAAGATTGTTTTATTTGTCAATTTTTTGGGTGTAATTTTATTTGCCAATATTAATTGTTATAAATATTAGTGGTGGATTAGAACTTAAATCTCTGTCCTCGTGAGCATTGTTCAGTTGGTAAGAAGTATAGTCTGAGTTCGAACTTTGAACACCCTTACTTATTCACCTTAAAATGTGAATTATAGACACTAAAATACTTGAAAGAAAAAAAAACTTAAATCTCCTTATTCCCCTACCTTTTGTTTATTTCTAAAATATCAAATCACCTTATCAATCTTTTTTTTAGTATCATGATATTAGTACGAAGTTTTCACAGTTGTATATCAGTAATTAATCTCCTTTAGAAAATTTATGGGGCACACAAAGTGAGTTCTTTCAACCGGATTTTTTTCATGCGCATGAGCCAGTTAGTTCTTTCAACCGAATTTTTTCATATGCATGGGCCAGAAATCAAATCTCTGACCATATATTTAAGGACTTCAAATCCCTTATCACTTGAATTAATCCATTGTTGGTTCAATCCTTTTCATTCAATGAAAAAAATAAATTATTTACTCTCTGTCGTCGAACTAATATTTGAGGGTTGCTAAATAAATACCTAGACTAAAAATATGTAACTGGATTCCCAAACATATCAGTAGTTTGTAGTTAAACTCTAAATTTTCATATGATCTTTTTTTTAAGGGAATATTCATAAGATCATAAACTTTTAAATAATATATAATTATATATATTACAAAAAATTTAGTTAATTTATAAATTGTAGTTAGGTATATAGCCAGGGGTGGTTTCACTGTCCGGCGAACCCGGACAGTCGTCCGGACTCGATCGATAATTTTTGCACATTAGACCCAACCCAGAAGCCCATTAACACACTTACAAAAAGAAAAATTTAGGTAAAATCTGAAAATTCTCACATGCAAATAGGTCTCAGAAAAGACATTTACCTTCTAATTTTATTTAGCACACAATGGACGGGTTCATCTATCTTATTTTAACGGGTTAATTGTTCAAATTGACCTTGTAATACACATTATGTCTGCAAAATGACCCTGTAAAATACAAAACATATATTCTAGCATTGTAACTTGAATTTCTTCTTATTTTTGACCACCTTATAATATACGCGTAGTCTAAAAATGTGACCTACAGTTTGAATTTTTTCACTGTTTTTTTCATACATGTTTAGCACGTTAAAATATAGCTTTACACAAAAAAATAAATTTCTTCGACCAGGGATAAATTAATTATAAATTTTTATTCCCTCATAATTATGAATTTCTTAAACAATTTATAATTAATTTGTATCTCGTTTAAAAACTACAAATTTCATTTTGAAGGTTTTTATCATGTTCTAGTCATGCATACAAAATTAGGGAACTAAATTTGACTTGTGAGTATACGCTTACGCGGAACAAAATTTCAATTTTGCACGTTTTGGTTGAAAAATCAAAATAAATTTAAATGACTTCGAAATGCTATGAAACTTTCCATATCCTTTTTTATGTATTTTTATAGACGTCTCTGCAAATAATGAGCTCAAAATTCGATTTATAGGTTGAGATTTCCGTTGTTTTGTTTTTTGAGTTTTTTACACTTTAAAAATTCATAATTAATTTGTCGTTTGTCGAAAATTTATAATTTTTTTTGTGTAAATCCATATTTTGACGTTCTTAACTCGCCTCTAAGAAATCATGAAAAAATTCAATATCTTGGTTGCTTTTTTGGACTTCGCGTATATTACAGGGTTATAAATAATAAAAATCTCGAATTACTTGGTCGGAGTACATGTTATTTGATTACAGAGTCAATTTTCAGACTTCACGTATATTACATGGTCAATATCCAACATATAACAAAATGATGAACCTCTTTTATTTCGTTTTATGACTGTTTATATATTATATCACATGTGAATTTACGATAAATTTTTTGCTTGAGCTCCATAAATTTTCTGGCTCTGCCACTGTACATAGCCAAATGTTTATAATATAACTGGGTGAGAATAATGACTCTAAGGCACCCTGGCAATTGAAATGTATAGCAAGAGAGAAAAAATGAGAAAAGAAGAGGAGAAGAGTTCATATATGTAAAAGAAGATAAAGAATAGCAAAACGTTTTCAGAAGATATCTATAGATATTAGACATATATCCATGTTATCACACGAGTTTATTATAGATATAGATCATTGTTATGTTAAGACACTGTTAAATTAAACAACATAAATAATAGAATATATATTTTTGGATCCAGAAGTCCTAGCTCAACTGGTAAAATGCCGAAATTGTTAAGCCGGACCCCATGATCGGGGTTCGAACCCCGGTACCTCCACTTGTGTGTGTGAGTTTATAATGATTTTGTCATTTCTTCTATCTACCAAAAAAAACGAATATATATTTTTGGACGAACAACTATACACTTTCAATATAATTGGATGAAATGATTATGGTAAGTAATTAATTTCATCGATACTATATAAGTGTATATTTAGTATATTTATGCTTTTGTTTTAGGTGCACATGGTATCTGAATTCTGAAGTACTAGTATGTGGACCCGTGTCAAGCACCGGTTAGAATTTAGTCATTTTTTAAAAGAGAATATTGTGATTTATCAAGTGTCAGTTAAAGTGCAACATTGGATTAAAGAATGGAGGTTGAACAACAATTAAGTGAAAAAACTTATATTCTTAAACTTTAAAATTTTGGATGAAAATATGATATCATTTTCACTTATGTGATTGCTCGTTATCTAATGAGTTAAATCATGCCAGTGTTTGCTCCCCAGAAGGTCCAATGCTTGGTATCATATCCTAGTTCAACATTGTGGGAAAGCGGGAGTGATTCTTGGTGTTGGATCACACACACAAAGAGTCTTGCAATAAAATGAAGATATGTTAATGTGTCAAGTGTAAGTTAAAATTGCACAATGGATGCAGGAGTAATAGATGTTGAGCAACATACAAGTGAGATGATTCATATACTTAATGCATAATGTAATGATACAACCCAATATACGCTCTCACTGAAGTCTCAACATTATGATGATTTATTCTGTTAGTTTTTAGGTATCGTTGTTTTAATTTTTTATCTTAAATTTTTGGTTTTGGTTGCCATTCACTTTTATGCAAAACAATAATAATTATTCAACATCTATTAACTCAAATTTTTTCACTTTTGGTCTTTCGTGAGATCTGACAATTGAAAAATGTAGATGTGATATGCCAAGTCAACAAAATACATGTTTATTAGACATTTTAAATTGATGTGGGATTTTCATAATGAGTCTAATATTTAGGTAGCATAATTATCTAGTAATTTCAAACTTCTTCTACAAATTTATAAAATTACCCGCAACTCACTATTCCCTATACTCACAAATCCATAAGTTTTTTTATATCGTTCGCTTCCATGCAATTTTTCTATCTGACCTTTAAAAACTTTCACGTTTAGTCTTTGGTAGGATCTAACAATGGAAAAATGCATGTGTTATGTTGAGTTGACAAAGTACATGTGTATTAGACATTTTAAAATAATGTGACATTTTTTATAAATGAGTCGTTTTTTTGGTTAAATAATTATTCATAAATCTCTACTTTTTCAACTAATCCATAAAATTACCACTAACTCACTCTATTTTAGATATTTTGACGGACAAAACACACTACTTTTTTTTTCCTTATCATTTGTCACATGTTCAAATTTCATTTTTGGTATTCTTTCTTTTTCTAATTTATTTTCTCCTTTCTCATGAAAGATAGGAACCTAAAATTCCTCTGTGAAACCACCATCAGCCTATATTTTTTACCATGTTGTTCATCCGTCTGATCATATTTGACTATGTCAACACATCACATACGCAAAGAGTCTCTCTCTTAAAGGGGATATGTAAGTGTTTCAATTGCAAATTAAAGTTCAACATTGGATGTAAAAGTGGATTTTAAAAACATATAAGTGAGATGACCAATATATCCATGTC
>Ga0315913_1010718_pt1 | contig 10491 bp, 3 predicted proteins | sample MpolsnodulesMG_FD_207736 | JGI IMG/M metagenome (GOLD analysis project Ga0315913, IMG submission 207736) | Medicago polymorpha root nodule microbial communities from Los Angeles, California, United States - small nodules | ecosystem: Host-associated > Plants > Roots > Nodule | place: USA... | reverse complement strand
TACGCATCTTTTCTTAGTACCAAAGAATTTTCCAATTTGATTTTTTTTTTTAAAGGCGTAAAAATATTATATCTTAACCATGGAGTACATGTATAGCATGAAACAATACCACCTATTATTTTTAGTGTTTTCATTGTATCGTGTCTACCTTAATTTCTTTTATAACACTTAACAGCATGTCTATTAGCAGGAATGTTATGAAGCCGGCACGATTAGAATTGGTATTTTTAAAAACAATACTTTTTCTACTCCCTATATATAAAGGTCCACTTGGGAATTGGCCGGGAATTAAAACTTCAATTTAAAAAGTGTTAAACTTGTTCCAAAAGCAGCTATCAAATTTTGCATTACATAATTAAGGGGTTGAGTTTAAGAAAATGGTGACCACTGACCAACATTTAAATTCTAACCGAAAAAAGATAATTATATTTAATTTTTGATATATTTTTACCTCTAATGAAAAGAAAATTGCATCTATATGTTAACAAGTTGCAAATTGGTGACAATCTTTCATGGTCAACTCTTTCTCTTGATGAATGAATATCCGCAAAACGAATGACATAGTGTCCCATTGTTTTCCGACGTTACATTTATGCTGTCTCAATCTAAAAAGTTTGATCATATTTATACTAATCTCTTGATGATTATTAATAATTTTAAAATGCCTATACTATATTGATCATATTAAAATATAAGTATACACTAGTCTAGGTTCTTATTCTCAAGTCCTCGCTATTCTCATGTATATATTTTTCAAAAACTTAATTTTTTGAAGTAAAGATGTAATTTATTTTTTAAATTCATTGAATAACATATGTATATGATATATCTTATAAGTTAAATACATTAATTATTCAATGAATTTAAGTAATGATATTTTGTTTATAATAGTATTTTAGTCAAAATGCATACTTCTTCCGGAATGAAATATAAGCTTAAAATGTAGTTGATGTATGTAGACTAAATACATTGACATATTAATAACTAGATTTCTTTTATTAATTATTTCAAACTTATATAAAATTGACAATGTTCCTTTCTGTAAATGTTCGTAGGTTCAATATAAAACATTTTTAAGTTCAAACCAATTAAGATAATCAACTCCTCTTGTTAAAGAACCTATGCAATATTTATCCAAAAATGTGTGGTCAATTTTTTAAAAGTCTATAAAAAAAATTGAACAAGAAAGTCTATAAAATATGGGAAATGCTAACAATTGCTCTTAGGCAAAGGCACTTGTTAAGAAGCTTAAAATAGAAATTTATAAAAAAATATTACTGCTACTATTTTCAATATTAAACTTATATTTTAAAATTGTGTATTCAACATCTTAAAATTTTTAAAATTTACTTTTTCTACATCAAATTTATAATTTATTTCTATTTTTTACTTCTTAACTAGTGCACCAAGGACACTTGTTAGCATAACCCATAAAATATTACTGCTACTATTTTCAATATTAAACTTTCTCTGGTAGATTCACTAACAAGTGTGTTTAGCAAATAGATTGTCTCTACTCCAATAAAAAAATCTTAGTCATTAAGCATCTTATTTTTCCCTTCATTTTAACATTTAATTTCTCAATTGCTTTTAATTTTTAATGTTTAGGATATCACGAGAGAGGATCTAGTCCATGCATTTAAGGGGACACTTTTTTTTTTTTTGAAGGATTTAAGGGGACACTTGTTACTATTACCTTAAATTTACTCCAATTAGGATTGTCCGATTATCTAGAAGAAACTGTCTTATAGTAAAATGATTCAGCAAAAAGAAGTTTGGTTAATGGACCAAATAAGATGCAGTTTCGGATTTTGCTTTTAACCAATGCGGTTGTTTGTTGAAGTACTAAATCATCTTTGATTATTAATGTTAAATCACGTGGACTTCATGGAGTACAATGATTCGTATTTAATGCCGATTAATTGCCCGATGCCATGCCGCATTTGGCCATATGATTAATGAAAAGCCACCATTGTTGAGGTCCCGTTCTTATATAGGGGAAGGGAGGTTTCAGCTGCTGATATATTTAACCTTATTTTTATTTATGGTGAAAAGTTACTGGTATAGTAGTAGCAAAGAGAGTGCCCATGATAGGGGTAACTTAAAGAAAAAGAGAACTTATAGAGTACTGGTATAAATTATACTCTATCCGGTAATGAATATAAGAGATAGCCTGATCAACAAAAAGTGGTGAAATGGTTCAAGTTTTGGACAACATGCGTCATTTAACTTCTCCAAGTTTTGAATTGGTAGACCAAAAAACCTATGTAACTTGTCCCATCTTAGTATTGGTAATTATATTTATTAATTATTATCACTTTTCAAATTTGATCATAAATTTATGATCATGTTATTATTTTTATTAGGCAAGTGATAACATGTGCTCTAGGGCATATGTTAGGGAATTTAAAATAGAAATAATTGTATTAAAAGTTGTGCATTCAACTTTTTAAAGTCAAAACTTTTGTTATTTTCTATAAAAAAAAATTCTAATTTTGGATTTCTTAACTTGTGCTCTAAGGGCACAAGATAACAAGACCCTTCTTATTATGATTCTCTCATTAAACATATTGACTAAGCATCACTTGCAAACAAGACTAAAACAGCATCTGATCTCCTTAAGCATGTGCAATTTTGGTCTACTAATTCAAGATAAATAAAAAATGTAATGCACTATCTTTTTTTTATTTTTTGAACAAACTAAATTAGCCCACTTAAATTGGCATCGGAGAGAATCGAACCTAAGACCTCGAGGAAGAGCACACTCCCAGATCTCAAGTCAATACCACCATACCAACTCAAGTGGGTCGTAAAAATGTAATGCACTATCAAAATATACTTTTTTTACAGGTAAAATATACATTAAACATATACGTTATTAAAAAAAAAAAATCATTTAAAAACCACTTCAATATATATGTTGAGATATGGTTGTTTCTTGGAAGTTTGGTGCAGAGTTATTTTTCTTGCAAGTTGACGAAAACTTGTATTAAAAATTCAATTGATGAAAATGACACTGAAAAAAATTACGTCATGTGAAATGATATAATATAAACACACACCTCACAATGTCGGAATGAAGCAGGTTTAATTTACTGAAATATTGAATTTGATATGTTTATTCTTAACAGAATAGCCAATAAATTACTCATATTTTGAAAGAAAATAAAAATATACGTACCAAACCGTTACTTGAAGTTGTAAAAGATATAGATATGAATAAAATAATCAAGACCAAAGAGTATGATATAATAGAATAAACAGTTCAATTTTGTATCATGAATTGGCCTAATTCTGTTTCCAGTGGTCTCAAGTTCAAGTCTAAATCTAGAGGTTCAAAAACGTTAAAAAGTCTTGAATAAGAATTTTGTCACCCATGTAATCTTACCTAACTCAAAATTATACCAAAAAAGAATAGATATGCTATATCCATGAATCTAAGCAACATCTTTCAAAATTTCTTTAAAACAGTTCACTATCTCACAAAACAGAATCATTGTCTTAAGAGACACGCCAAATTTTGTTCGAAAACCACAACATTCAACTCAAATTAATAATCACAAGGCAGCCGGTAACTTGGGCCTTATGCAGGAAACTAATAGTATAGTTGCAAATAATAAACTGGAAACGAACAAACAAAAACTCGATGTTGATAGAATTACACTTCCATGAGAGGATTCTCTTGTTGCTGTTGCGAAACCTTGACTTGGATCTTCTCGGGTTGTACTGCGGAAGGAGCTTTGACCATATGGATGCTCTGCTCCAACTCCTTCTTTGCCTCCCTCTGCACTTTCTTCTTGTTTCCTTCCATCCTATTGAAGTTTTTACAAAATGTCAGCAACAAACCAAAAGAAAACACGTCGAAATCACAAAGCTTTACAAAAGACATGTATATACGATACAAGTAGGAGTCAAACAAGAACCTCTTCTTATGGAGTCTCCCCTCCCTTGTGTCTCTGATTTTAACAATCATAGGAATCGCCTTGAGTACATTCTCAGTAAGAATCCTGTCATATCTCTCAGGCCTGTTTCGCTTTCTCTCACACTCAAAGGTGGAATCCTAAAACAGGATATAGTAGTTCAGAAGTTTGTCGAAAACAAGACAATTATATTAAACAGATATGTAATATCAAAGATAATAACCTGAGTCATATCCTTTCCATGCACTCGCCTATATGCCTTGGTCCATTTTACTTTACGAGGATTCCTCTTCATTTTGAAGTTCTTGTGGCATTTTGATCTACAAAACCGAAATATCTGTGCAAAAACTTTGATGTCAAGAATTTAAACAATAGTTTACATTTGAATTGGCAGTGAGTTTGCAGAATCAGTGTGTCAGCGGCAGCATAATTTTGACAAAATACTTTGAAACTTCAAAACAACCGCGTGACACAGAAATTTCACTAAACTCACCATCAACCCAAAGTCCAAACATGCATATGATATAAGCTTTGGTTTATTCTGTTTCCTTTCACTTCACTCAATTCCATTCATTTATAAATATCCAAAGATAGTATAAGGAATACAATCAAAATCACATTGATAAAACATTACTTCACATCTAATCCAATTAGAGCAGAAAGTTATATAGGGTGTGTTTGTTTTGTCTTTTAAAAAAACAGTGTAAAAATATTATTTTTTTTAAAAAGCCGAAGCTAATTTCCGATTGTTTACTATCATGAAAAATGATTTAGAAAAAAAAAAAAATTAGAAAAGCTAACATGAATGAAATTTCATTTTAAGATTAAAAATGATTTTTTTAACAAAATGATTTTTTTTTTAAAAAAAACAAATCTGATACCAACAATGTTAAAATAATAAAAGTGATTTTTTGGTTAAAAAAAATAGATTTTTTCTAAAAACAATATCTCAACCAAACGGGCCTTATGGGCATAAGTTTCTTGAGGCCGTTCAACAAAACTTATGAAAACAACTTACGACATTGTTCATAAGCTGTTTTTAGCTCAATTTCATAAGCTCTCCAAGATAGCTAATGAAAACAGTTTATAGCTTATATGAAAACAATTTAACTCAATTTTATCTTTCGCTATAGAAACAGCTTATACATAAGTGCTTATCATGATGATGAGCGCTATAGAAATAGTGCATTAAAATTTACCTTTGCATCATCACGAACAAATTGGATTCCATGTCCGGGATACACAGTTGAAGAACAAAACCAACATTTCTCCAATCTCATCGCGCCTCCAGATTATATCAGCACTTCACACAAAGAAAATTGTCCATTTCAAAACCAATATAGCATATTAAGGTATAAAACATTGGGTTAATTAAACGGTCTCTATAAATATCCAGAATGTCATTTTGAGTCCTTCATAATCATAATCTGTACAATTTTCCGTCAACATAGTTAGTCACTGTGAAAAAATTCAGTATCATTTTTCAATCCTATAAGATTTCACATCAACAGTTTTAATCTCAATGAATTTTTTGTTACAGGGACTAAGTGTGTTTTTTAGAGACTAAAAAGGAAACTTTGATATTTATAGGGATCATTTATTTAATTAATTAATCCTGAAATATAATTGCACATTAACCCTCAAAGGATAAATAAAGAGAATCATAATGTTTTTTTTGAAACAACTAGTTATATATTATATTATGATTTATGAAATTACTGAAAGCAAAAAAACTAATCAGTTGCATAACCTAAAAAGAATAAGCTACTATTACTGGTATCATATGAAACGACGCCGTTTTAGAGCGAAATTGTTTTTCCTTTGCAGTGGCGGTTATAGGTAACTTAACGTAAAAACGATAAAATGAAAGAAAAAAAAAAGGAAAAACATCTCACCGGAGTTTGTTGCTGTTTCTGGTGGCCGGCAGCGACTCCAGCTTAACGGAGCTGGTGAATTTTCTCGATTTTAGGATTTTAATTTATTTGTTTATTATTTTCTTTTCTTTTTTTACTGCATAAATATGGGCCACTTCGAAAATTGATTGGACTTGAGTTTGTCTTTTAAATTTGAAAATTGTTTTTATAACATCCATAGGTTCATAATGACACATAAAAAAAATGCCAAAATGCCTCCCACCATAGTTAACTACCGCCGAATTCTCAATTTATATCAGAACACAGTAGCAACCATTAGGACTGATAAGAAACTTATTGACATTTACAGGAAAATACCATAATTAATTCATAAGTATTCATAAGCCAAATACAGACGGAAGCCACGCGGTCTATATCATTTTGTTCAATTTTGTGGAAATTAGGTTATGAAAATTGGGGGAAATCTTTTCTCTTTTATTGTTTGATTGTTGGGTTTCGATCCAATTTTTTAAATGCATGTGAACTAGATTTTTCATTTAGAAATGCACGATAAATCCTTATTTATTAATTTTGTTAGGTTTGAAGCAATTTAACCTGATATTTTCCCACTCATTTGCTATATTCGGTTAGCAATAATTTAATCTAACAAATATCATCTAAAAAAATGCATCGCACCAATTTCATTCATATCCTCTTGTCTTTTTCTTTTTTGACAATATTTTGTACACAATACTAAAAAAATTCATCGCACTAATTTCATGTTTTTTTTTTGACAATATTTTGTACACTTTTTTTTGAACCAATTTCATGCTTTTTTTTTTGACAATATTTTGTACATTTATTTTTAAGAAAATATTTTGTACACTTATTTAATACTAAAAAAATGCATCGCACCAATCATTCCTATCCTCTTGTCTTTTTTTTTTGACAATATTTTGTACAAAATACTAAAAAAATTCATCGCACTAATTTCATGCCTTTTTTTTAAAACCAATTTCATGCTTTTTTTTACAATATTCTGTACACTTTTTTTTTAAGGAAATATTTTGTACACGTATTTAATACTAAAAAAATGCATCGCACTAATTTTATGCCTTTTTTTGACAATATTTTGTAAACTTTTTATTTTGAAGGAAATATGTTGTACACTTATTTTATACTAAAAAAATGTATCCTTATTTATGAATTTTGTTAACTCTGCAGCAACTTAACCTAATTTTTTCCCTCCACTGATCCCTTATTAGGTTTGCATCATATATGTTTTTCATCTCTCTCTCTAATAACCGTGAATATTTTACAAACCAAAAATTTAATAGATATTTTAATTCTTATCCTTATTATTTATTAATTGTATTAGTTCTGCAGCAACTTAACCTATTGTTTCTGTAGTTTTTTTTTTGACAAGTTGTTGTACACTTATTTAATACGTTTACAAACAGAATACTCTAATTTCCATGCAAACTCGGTTACCCTAAATAATTTGTTAGGAACCATGAACTGCATTAATTTTTGATGTTTAACTATAAAAGTAATAAATAAAATTGACTCATGCAACACTATAATTTTGTATTCTTTTTATCTTTTTCTTTATAATTTTGTTTATTATCATTTGATTATAATATTGTATCTCTAATAATCTAATTTGCGTTTATTGATCGATCCATGATCTTACGGGTTAAAGATTATTTATTTGTCTCTATTATAGTCGAAAAGACCCGTGCGTCGCACGGGTCAAATGTCTAGTAATTCTTGATTGTTGGACTTGTTGTTGAACTAAGTTTTTTCCTATGAGTTTCTGTTAAATTTGGATTATTTTTTTGGTATGAAGAAGAAGAAGATGAATGAAGCAAAGTTAGATGTTTGTCTATTCATAATTATGAAAACCCAACATGAATTGATAAATCCAATACAACACACAGAAAAACCCTCTTGAGCAGAATAAAAAAATTTATGAAAAGGAGGAAGAAAGGGTTAGCTTTGTCATGGCTCTACTGCTTCTCTCTTTACTTTTTGAAATAAAGAATGGAAACTAGCGGTAGTTAACTACCGTTGGGCACCAGCGGTAGTTAACTGTTGCCGGATATGTCAATGGTAGTTAACCACCATTGGGGGCAATTTGGTATTTTCATGTGTTATTATGAACTTATGGATGTCAGAAAAACAATTTTCTTTAAATTTATACTATATATAAAGAAAACCACTCCTTTCAGCATTTTTGGGTTAGATTTTTTTTCCAAAAATAGCTTCAATTTTCAATACAAATAACACATCTAACAAATAGATAAGAATAAATTTAAATATTAAAATAAATGTAACAAACACGATATGAATATAATTATTTTTGTTTTTTTTCTTTATCATTTAAAAAGTGTAACAAATTAGATGAGTATATTTATACTTACTTTTTCATACACTACCAAAAAAAAAATACTTACTTTTTCATCATTCAAATTATACCTTTAAACAACCTTTTTCTATAATAAAATTGTTGTTGGTGTCATTAAGAAAAGAATTTAGATTATATTTTTTTTGTTATATTGTATTATTGTCGATGTCGTTGAAATAGATAATTATGGTTAGTTTGATTTTTTATAACTTGAAAGCAACAAACATTTTTTTTAGTTTTAATTAAAATCAAAATTTCATAAAAAAACATACCGTTCATAATTTTTAAACGTTAGCGCAATAAAAAGAGCAAAAAGACGGGTACGTGAGTGCCCGTCTTTTCGCTAGTTTAAATAAAATAAACGGGCAGCAATTAAATAATAATAATAATTTAATTTAATTCTTCTAAAAAAATTGAATTTAATTATTATACACGGTCAATCAAATAATAAAGATGAAAATACATGAGTTTTTAAATTTATTTATAAGTTCTCTCAAAAAAAATTATTTATTAGTTGATGTGACTATACATGAAGGAAAAAAAATTGTACATCGATGATTTTTACTAATTAAACTCTTAATAATGAATTCCTTAAAAAAAACTCTTAATAATGAATAGGAGGCTAATTTCTCAATACATGTTTGATTTTTTTTGTCATCTCTTGACCCTTTTGAAGGTATAACCCCTCGTGTTGATACAAGAACACATACTAATATTTATTTTGTAACAAAAATAATAATAGTATACTAACATTTTTTCGGTTTATATCACTCATTGATCTTAAAATATAAATTTAAAAGAACAGTTGTATCAAGAAAAATTAAAAGAACAGTACATTATGATTCATCAAGGACACTAGTGCTTCTGTCTTTTCTATTGCAATTAGTTGTATATGAAAAGATAATTAAATATCTTTTACCATACATTTTTTTTAAGAAGCTAAATTAGTTCATCTAAATTGACATCAGAGATAATCGAAACTGAAACTTCGAGGATGAGTCATATCTCAAGTCATTACCACTAGATCAACCTAAATGGGTTTACCATACTCTTAAAAAATAATTTTTGACAATAAAATTAAAATAAGTTTTTTTTATGATGTCCATGGTTGTCGTAGATTGTTTCCATATTTTAATGAATTTATCTAAGTTTTGAATTGATAATTTAAACAATATTATAAAAATGGTAGAATGATAAAATAGTTTTAATTAAGAGCTTTGTCAAAACAAAAAAAAAAAGAGGTAAAATTAGAAAGAAAAAATGCAACCAAAAAGATATATTCCCTTTATATATTGTTATGATTTTATAAAATCATATTTCGTCTTTATTTGTTAAGTTGGTGTTTTTTTGCTAAGGAAAGTTGGTGAAGCAAAAGGTAAAAATACTTATATAATAATAAAATAATAATACGCTTTTGAGATTACCAAAAGGAATTGAAAGTCACAAATCATAATCCAAAATGCGAAAATTACATAACAGTTGAAACATTGTTGCATACAAATCAAATTTCATAATGTCTAACTTAGTTTTTACACTTAATTAAGATAAGAACAAAAGTTACCTATAATTCTTTAAGTGCTTTTCCTATGGTTCTTAATTAAAAATAGAAATTTTTTGGATATGACAAACTTTGAGAATATTATGGATTTACGGAAATCATACTAAATATAGTTAAGAACCATAACAAAAACACCTAAAGAATTGTACCTAAGTCTTTCCGGATAAATACAATCACATAAATCCATAAAACACCAAGGCATTCCAGCGCGAAGACATTTATAAGTTGTACAATGCTCGTTGATTTTGCAGGGGAGAAAAACTGCATGTCAAATAAGAATAAATGAATGTCACAAGAAGGGAATGCAATATTTTATACATGATTAAGAAGAAGAAAATTAAACGTTTGTGAAAAATGACTTACTTTCGCCGGTTACGACCATAGTTAGGAAAAGCAAGTGCAAGATAATCAAAGCATAAACGATTTTTAGAATTTCAGCCATATTTGTCTCCTTAACTTGCATGTTGGAGACAAATCATTATTTGATCACTTTATAAGTAAAATGTCGCATGCTTTGTTAATTTTAATTAAATTGTTTTTAGCACTTGCGGTAAGAAACCATTTATATAATCAACATTATTGTTAAACGTCTCTTGGGTGTATCACATTTCTCTCTAAAACTCGTTTAAAGATAAATCATTATTTGATCACTTTATAAGTAAAACGCTGCATGCTTTGTTAATTTTAATTAAATTGTTTTTAGCACTTGCGGCAAGAAACCATTTATATGACCAACATTATTGTTAAACGTCT
>Ga0315913_1010714_pt1 | contig 10493 bp, 9 predicted proteins | sample MpolsnodulesMG_FD_207736 | JGI IMG/M metagenome (GOLD analysis project Ga0315913, IMG submission 207736) | Medicago polymorpha root nodule microbial communities from Los Angeles, California, United States - small nodules | ecosystem: Host-associated > Plants > Roots > Nodule | place: USA... | reverse complement strand
AAAAAAAAAAACAATTTAAAATAGATTCAATAGAGGAAATGATACCTGAAGGAGCTTTGAAAAAGGAAAGCGCTTAAACAGGCAGAGATGACAGGACTGATTTCAGTAAGACCAAGCGACCACCAAGGGACAGATGTTTGGAGTTCCAGCTTGACAATCTAGATTTAAGTTGGTAAAGAAGAGGTTCCCAGAAAGCCAACCGTCTCGGATTTCCACCAATGGGCATACCCAGATACACAAAGGGAACAGAACCAACCTTACAGTTTAACACCATTGCCGCCTCAGACAACCAAGAAGCATGAATGTTTACCCCCGCCAACTGGCTCTTGGAAAAATTAACCTTCAAACCAGACAAACCTTCAAAGAGGAGAAGAGCCGCCCTCATACCTCGGATGTTTGCCCAAGACTTCTCTCCTAAAATTAAAGTGTCATCTGCAAATTGAAGATGCGACACCACCACTTGTTCACTGGTCCCCACTTGATAACCATGAAATAAGTTATTAACAGACAACGATTGCATCAAAACATGGAAACCTTCTGCCACCAAGAGAAACAAGAAAGGAGAAAGAGGATCCCCCTGCTGCAATCCCCTCCCTAAAGAGAACTCATCCGTCGGGGAGCCATTTACCAAAACAGAAGCAGTAGCTGTCTCAGTACATTCCTTTATCCATTTCCTCCAAAGAGTAGGAAACCCCATTTTCAACATCACCTCTTGCAAGAAACCCCATTCAATAGAGTCGTACGCTTTTGCAAAGTCAACCTTAAACAATAACAACTCCTTTTTATGTCTATGAGCTTCATCAACTAATTCATTAGCCACCAATATACCATCAAGAATTTGTCGTCCCTTAATGAAAGCAGACTGAGAGTCGGATATGACAGAACCAATTACCGAACGGAGGCGATTAGCAAGAATTTTAGCCAAAATTTTATACAAACTTCCCACCAAAGAAATGGGGCGGAAATCATTTAGTCATTGGGGACTATCAACCTTCGGAATGAGGGAAATAAAAGTACTATTTATCCCCTTGGACAGTTTGCCATTCCTATGAAATTCCATTAAGAAGCGCATCAAATCATCCTTCAAGATGTCCCAAAAATATTTAATAAAACCAAAAGAGACGCCATCTGGACCAGGACATTTGTAGCTATCACAGTCCCAAACCGCCACCTTAACCTCCTCAACAGTAAATTTTTTGATTAAACCAGCCCCTTCTCGACCTGACAAAGCTTTGAATTCCATATTTCCCATAGTTGGCCGTGACAGAGAAGAAGATCGAAAATGACTTTGAAAGTGGGAGAACACGGAATTACGGACATTGTCAACTCCTTCAACCACCGTACCATCCACCAGAAAAAACGGAATATTATTTCTTCTCTTGCGACTAGACATCAGACCATGAAAGAACTTAGAATTTGCATCCCCTTCCCGAAGCCAGTTCAACCGCGATTGTTGCCAACAAATACTAGAGTTAATCCGGGATAAAGAAAACAACTCCGTAAGCCCATGGAGATCCTCAACCTCCTCGTCACATAATGCAGTTGTTTCTCCTTTTAAATCAAGAGCAGAAATCTTGTCCTTTAACGACATAATTTTGGCTGGTAAGTTTTGAGAATGAGTCTGATGCCACTCCCGTAATGCGAACTTGATCATTTTGAACTTTTCTTTCAACACGTAACCGCCCCATCCATCAACATGAAAGGACGTCCATTTTTCACGAACATAATTACGATAACCTGGAAGACTTTCCCAGCATTTTAACATCCGTAGAGGTCTCAGACCCCAATTCGCCTCATCAACTGAAAGAATAACTGGACAATGATCAGACAACCCACGCGCTGACGCCAGCTGAAGACAATTTGGCCAAGACAAGCACCAATTTTCTGAAAGCAAGAAACGGTCTAACCGACTCATTGACCTCCCATCACCACGGAACCAAGTATATCTGCGCCCCCGAAGAGGGAGATCTATCAGACCATTACCATCAATAAAATTATTATAATGAGCGCTACTAGCTTGACTAAAAACACCTCCCACACTCTTCCTTTCGTCGCCATATCGAACTACATTGAAATCACCACAGATGCATACATTTTGACCAGTTAAAGAATTTAGTCTATGAGAAATACTGACCCAAAGAGCTTCCTGTCTGTGGACATCACAAGGTGCATAGACATTAAATAAGATAAACTGTTCTCCGGACTTCACAAATTTTCCAGCAATCACCAACATATGTTCAAAAGACATCGACAACCACACATCTACCTCCTTTTTATCCCACAAGGTGGCTAAACCTCCTGACGCACCAACCGACGGTTGAAAAGAAAAATCCACATTTACATCACCCCACAGAGCTATACAAGACTGAACATCAAGCAAAACTAATTTTGTTTCCTGAATACAGAGAATAAAAGGTTGTTTTTCACGCACCAATTGAGTCACCTCCCGCCGTTTAGCAAACCCACCCAACCCCCTAACGTTCCAAGACACTATCTTCATGACACACACCCAAACACGACTCCTCCTCCCACCAACACCCTCCCTCACGGCCTAGACCCCACTCCCTCCAACCTTCGAATTTTTTCTTCCCATCCCAGACAATACGTCAAACATATTATTTTTGTTACCATTAAAAAGAATACCCACCTTCTTCCCTATCCCGCAGACATCCTGGGAAGCCACCTTATTATTACCATGTAGAACTAACCAATTTTCTAAATCTTTATTGACAGAGATTGAGATTCAGCTTGAGAAAACCCTTCACCCGAAGACCCCAGCGCCTTTGAAGAAGCCGTCATCCTCTTACGTTTTTTCTCGTTCTTCCGCAAAACACGAAGTACCTCTTGTCTATCCTTAACAGATAGTCTAGCTATACGCTTTAAACTTTGCGCACAATGTCTTAGATATCCACCGCCCTTCTTTCTGGTCACGCGAGGTGCATGAGGCGGGAATGATAAAGGAGGAATACTTGTCGATTTTACCACTCCTCCCGCACCATCTTTTCTATTTTTATTCACCCATTCCAGACTCCACGGTCCTGCTTTCAACGAACGATCCCTGGCTGGGGGCAAGAACTGGTGCGCTTAACTGCCCTACCGACTTGGTTTAAAAAATTGAGAGAGTTAGAGCCCTTAGCACGTTCACTGTTGCTGACAACATCTGGAGCCGTGACTACACCAGGAACACGTTCCGTGGCCGGCTGTGTCCGTGGCTGAACCAAAGGAACCGTGGGAGCAGATGAAGGCTGCACAGCCTGCGGCTGCATGGGAATCAAAGGAGAACATTCAGCTGTCGGCGAGTCAATGAATTCCGTTTCCTTGTTTCCGTTTACGGCGCCTTGAACCCCTTTATATCGACATGAGAATTTCTGATCCGTATCTTGGTCCCACGCTTCAGATAACTTTTGAATTAAATCATTAACATCACCACAGTCCCCCGCGTTATCATGTTGAACCTCAAAGTTAGAATTTACTTCAACCGAATTAGCATCATCATCTATTAAACAGGCATCCTCACACAAAGAAAATCCCCATTCCTCAATAATATTAAGCTTAGAGAGAACCCCGTCAATCAACACCGAGGTATTCAAATTTAATATCTCCAAAGAAGACGTTGACGCTAGAACACGCGCGTAGTCGAGCCGTTCCTTTCCCAATGATGAATCGTCAACCCGTAGCAACCGGCCACAATCCATGATACACAATTTGAAGAACTCAAAATTCCACGCATGAAGAGGCACACCATATATTCTGACCCAAGCACCCCTTTCATGTAAACAACCTTCTTTATTCCAACGAGTTGGGTTAGAGAAAAATAAATTAAAGAAGTCTGGTGCCTCTGACAAAATAGAAATGACGTCCCCGCCATCAGGACTTCTCAACAGAACCTTATCAGCCCCTAACGGAATAATTACCAAAGAGCCAAGACCCGCGTAACTAGAATACCTTATTCTTTAATTAACACACGTATCTTTAATTAATCTATATGTACATATATATTTTCTTTACAAAGTATATACATATATGATATATGTTAAACTCATTCAATTTATACAACCATATTTCTCAAAATAATTTATACAGAGATTTGACACAATACAAATACAAATACCAGGCAAACTTTTTATAGTTGTTTTGTTTCTTATCTTGTGCATTTTTTCTTATAATTTTTTTCCCTTTTGCTGATTTTTTTTTAAACCAAATTTATTAGAAAGGAGAAAAGTATAAGGAGTACTTAACTCACAACTTGAGAAAATTACATGATGTTTTTTTCAACAATGAACTATGACTATTAAACTTTTACATACGTTTGATTAATATATATATAATTCTTGTAAATGATGATGTTTTGATTATTTATCCAAACGGGGCCTATATATTTTATTTCTAACGTTGGTAAATTATATGTCAACGAAGAAGACATTTGGACTTCTAGTATTTTAATTGGACTATTCTTTATTATTTCTTTTTTGAACGAATATTCTTCTTTTATATATTTTAATTTTGGAATATATTTTCTATCTAGTTCTTTTGAATGAATTGCATGAGTATTGAGTAGCTTCGTATGTTACTTCTCGAAAATTTATCTTGTAGCACAGAAACTCCCGAACAATGATGTTTTTCTACTTTACTTTTTTAATAATTTGCTATCAAATTTAGTAGTATTAAGAAAACAACGATGATATTTAAACATTTTGACTTCATTTTCTTTATATATCTCCTTAGTTGCATCATCAATTTATTACATCGGTCTCTCTTATCTTTAACTTTCTCAAAGTGTATATACATTTGAGGTGTATAAGAAACATTTTCCTTAAGAAAGTGTAAGAGAAATACTATAACTCAAACAAAACCGTACAAGAAAATTTTGAAAGGAGCAAGAGAAACATTTTCCATAAGAAAAAGATGAAGAGAAAAACTAAGACGGGAGTTTAGAGGGTAATAGAGAGAATTTTGAAAGGAAAAAAAAAAGAGAAAACTCAAAAAAAGGAGGCTTTTTATTCATAATAAAAAATCTCCCTGATACAAGAAAACTCAAAAAATGTACTAAAAAAGAATTTTAGAGGGTTCAAAACAAAAATAGTAGTTTTGATTGGTCTGAATCAAATAGTGTTGATTAGACGTACAAACTCCGACCACTACATAATGCAACATCTCTACCAACTAAACTATGTTGATTAAGACTTATTAATATAATTTTTTTTTCTATTAAAAATAATAAATGTCATTCTTAAAACTATTTGCAAAAGGTCAAGTATTAGATGGGATCCAGGTCGTGTATGCTTACAGCCCTCACTTGATGTATGACATCTAAGTTATAGATCAACAAAGTCCGTGTGGTCCACAACATGGATCTAGTACACATACTTTACACTGGTTTTGTTAAATTACGTAATTAATTAATTCCTAACCGATGAACAACCAGAATCTAGCTAATCAATATCAATATTTCAAAAATGAAAATATTCATTTATTTAATTATTGGTTTGTTTCTTTTGCACTATAGTACACACGAGGTCATGAGAGTCGAAGGACACACGCAAGCATGCACTTCATGAGCTTTGACCAACACAAGCAAAAACCTATTATTCCATTACATATTTATTTATTTATTTATTTTTGCTTTAGGGTTGGTCTTGGTCATTTTTTATGACACGTTTGAAGATGACTTTTCCACCTTTGCCACATTAATAATCATATTGATTAATTAATCACTCACATACGCACACACACTCCTCTCTTATAAATACTCATTCATTCTCTCCCAAATTTCCCAACACCTCTTTGCAAGTTGCAACTCATACAATCACAAGTTAGAGTGACATTATACCTCCTCCATCAAAATATACAATAGCTTACTCACAAAAACCAAACATGTCTTTGGAAAATAAGAGTCACCAACTTTTGTCAAAGATTGCTACCAACGATAAACATGGTGAAAATTCTCCTTATTTTGATGGGTGGAAGGCTTATGAATCAAATCCATTTCACCCCACAAAAAATCCTCAGGGTGTTATCCAAATGGGCCTTGCTGAAAATCAGGTATATATATTATGATTAGATTCATTTATTTATTTATTTATTTTAACAATATTATACTAATAATAATGTTATTATTTACTGGCATTATAATCATTCATGGCTTTGAAAGCTTGAAATATTGTTATGTTTTATAGATTAAACATTTTTTTACACAATGAGATTTAATATGGCCATTAGTACCACTTTTACTAATAAAAATTTTAATATATAATTTCTGACTAACATATATATGAATTTTTCAGCTTTGCTTTGATCTGATTGAAGAGTGGATAAGGAATAATCCAAAGGCCTCAATTTGCACTCCAGAAGGAGTGAATGAATTCAGACATATTGCAAACTTTCAAGACTATCATGGATTACCAGAATTCAGAAATGTAAGCAATATTAAAAGAACTCAAATATATTAGCTTCACTATAAATGTATCATCATAATGTTGTAAAGAAAAATAATCATAAAAAGTGGCATTCATACTTATTTAATTTATTTTATAGGCTGTGGCAAATTTCATGTCAAAAGTGAGAGGTGGTAGGGTAAGATTTGATCCTGACCGTATATTGATGAGTGGTGGAGCAACAGGAGCAAATGAATTAATCATGTTTTGTTTGGCTGATCCTGGTGATGCTTTTTTGGTTCCTAGCCCTTATTATCCAGCGTATGTAACCTCTCTTTTCATTACTCCTATGTCTGGTTTTATTCAATGTATGTTCACTATTTCAAGCACACACCTTAAAATAAAAGTGGACAAAATTTAAAAGCTACAAAGTGTAATAAATATTTTGTTTAGTTTTAAAGGGAAACCAATTGCTTTCATTTTAGTACTATTCAGAAAGTGCGCTAGCTTTAAAGAAAGAGAAACAAAATTACTATTAAAAAACACTTCATTCTTTGATGATTTTTTAAGGTTTCAAATATATTGTTTTTCAATATGAAGTAAATCAAGAAGAGTTCCTACCAAAATCCCACATATTAAAAAATAATATGTGGATTCAAATTGTTTTTCAATATGAAGTAAATCAAGAAGTGCCTGGATTCAAATATATTGTCTTTCAATATGAATCAAAACCACCCTTAACACATCATTTTTAACACAAAATGCAAATCAATTTTTTTCCTTATTTATTGTATCTTTTAAAAAAGAATAAAAATGGATTTGATAATTTTTTATTAAAATAATGAATAATTAACTTTATTTGCTAGAATAAAATGAACTAGTTAGCTAGCACAATTGAACATGAAAATATCACAAGTTTAATTTACAAAGAATGTTATAGGAATATAATTTTTTTTTTAATTCTTGTGCTAATTAATTTGCCAGCAGGCTGCTACAGCCTCATTAGTCAACAAGCATATGTGTTGCCAATATTTAATTCCAAAAATCATAGTTAAAGTTGACCCTTGTCATTGACCTTTGAAACCATGACCACATCAGAATACAGTCATCTTATAGAATTAAAGCATAACGCAGCCAAATATAACACAACTTGGAAATTTTACACAGTCAGAGATCTCATTTACAAAGAAAATCCAACTTTTGTTAAAAGAAATTTCATGGCATGTGCTATTGGTTATAACTTATAAATATGTTCTCTTAAACCACATAACACTTTTCCTTAATTCAAATTTCACATTTACAATCAACTACTATTTCTATGAATATCATCATATTTTATGTTTCTTAATTAACTAGTGCGTTGAAAAATCTATAGTCAACTTTATATATTTGCTTGACCATAGGGACCACATAGAATTTGAATTTGATTCAATATTATGACTTAATTAAGAAGTGGCAAATTTTAAAATTACCACTTATCTCTAAGATGTTTTAACCAAACTCAATTCTTCATCTAAACTTTATATGAGCTTTGATTAGGTTAGGTCTTATATTTAGTCAGCTTTGTTATTATTAAAATTTTGTCACGTGCTTAAAAATATGTTACAAAAATTACATATTTAATTTGACTAATAGAAATGTTTGTCTTATGTTGTTACAGATTTGTGCGTGACTTGTGTTGGAGAACCGGTGTGCAACTAATTCCTGTCCAATGTCATAGCTCAAACAATTTCAAGATAACAAGAGAAGCACTTGAAGAAGCTCATAAAAAAGCACAAGAAGAAAACATCAATGTGAAAGGGTTGATCATAACAAATCCATCAAACCCTTTAGGAACAACATTAGAAAAAGATACATTAAAGAGCATAGTGAGTTTCATCAATGAAAACAACATCCATTTAGTGTGTGACGAAATTTATTCGGGGACCGTTTTCGACACTCCAACGTACGTTAGTGTCGCTGAAGTTATTCAAGAAATGGAAGAATGCAAGAAAGACCTCATTCACATTATCTATAGTTTATCAAAAGACATGGGTCTTCCAGGTTTTAGAGTTGGTTTGGTTTATTCGTACAACGATGAAGTTGTGAACTGCGGTAGAAAAATGTCAAGTTTTGGATTAGTCTCATCGCAGACACAACATTTTCTAGCTGCAATGCTTTCGGATGACATATTTGTGGACAAATTTTTGGAAGAGAGTTCAAGAAGATTAAGAGAGCGGCGCGAATTTTTTACAAAGGGACTTGAGAAAGTCAACATTACTTGCTTACCAAGTAATGCAGGGCTATTCTTTTGGATGAATTTGAGAGGTTTGTTGAAAGAGAAAACATTTGAAGGTGAAATGAAACTTTGGCGTTTGATTATCAATGAAGTAAAGCTTAATGTTTCGCCGGGTTCGGCTTTTAATTGCTCTGAGCCTGGTTGGTATAGAGTTTGTTTTGCTAACATGGATCATGAAACTGTTGAGATTGCATTGATGAGAATTAGAGCATTTGTTAATGGAAGAGAAAAAGGGAAAACAGTTGAAATCAAACGTTGGAAGAGTAATCTTAGACTTAGCTTTTCTTCAAGAAGGTTTGATGAGAATGTTATGTCTCCTCACATGATGTCTCCTCATTCACCAATGCCTCATTCACCACTTGTTCGAGCTACTTAATTGGATCTGATTTTTCATCACCATATAATAAATCACACATATCTATAGTGTCTTACTTTAAGTGTTAATTAATTTATGCATATTTAGAGCTTTTTCTAATGCCTGATATGCATAAATAGCTAGATGAGCTGGGTTTCCAATTAATCTAGCTATGATTTCATTTCTTTTATTTATTTTTTTATGTTCTAATGTATTGTTTTCGATTGTAATGGTGTTGTCCTATATATATGGACAGCTAACTCTATTGTATTTAGGTAACTGAAATGATTTCAGCAATATATATATATACATTTGATTTCAAAACTTGTTTCCATTGGAAAATAAAGAATTCTCATATCAACCAAGTTACTTGAAAGTAAATATAACGGTAATGCACTAGTAGCAAGAATTTCCAGGAACATTTGTACCATTTCATTTTTTAGCAGAATAGCCGTTTTCAAGTAGTAGTATTCAATCAATTACATATGAATGCATATTCGATTGATTGGTCCGAGGTTATAGACAAAAAAGATTTGTACCAAGTCACTTTGTTTCTTTTTGTCCAAGTTTCTTTCATTTTTGTCTAACTCCCTTTTTTCTTTGTGAGTTTCGGTAATATCCCTGTTCATAGGTCCGAGATCCACATATGAATTGAAACGTTTGAATGATCCACTTGGGAATCAGTTGTTAGAATCAATAGGTCTTCAAATCATTCATTTGAAAATACTAGAAGAAAAGCGGTCCACTTTCCTAAGTCACAAGACTTAATAAATATTTGGTTCCACGTCAATAATTGATTTCTCGCGTCCCTATATCGAGTTTACCGTGAATTGGTGAAACTACAAATTTAGGTTTCTCACTCAATGTGTGGCTGCGTTCAAACTAATCCTAGAACAAAGATATGATTATTTTTTTGACAAAGGACAAATAATGTTTAAATGGGTCTCTTTCGCAAAATAAAATAAAGCACTTCTTTTGGCACCACATATGGTTCTTAATAACCACCACTGTCCAGATTTACTCGCTGGACGGGGTAAAACCTTATATCTTTTCATCAATCAATCCAGATGGATGTGGTTCTTAAGAAAAGAGTTGGAGGGCAGGGGGGTTCAAAAGTAGTTCTTGATGAGATATGGTATCATCGAGCAATGACTTAAGAACCCATATCAATACCTAAAAAAGGCTAACTTCGTATGGAACTCAAGAAAAAAAATATAAGCCCAAATAAGAAGCCTTTATTAGACTTAAACATGAGTGTAAATTTAGCTAGAAAAGTAATTTGTAAGTAAATCACACAACGTTGAAGAAAAAAAAAAGTATTATACCAGCTCTCGTTGATGTTAGTGTATGTTAACGTTGTAAACTTCACAATATCGAGTTTAATTTTTATCGATAAAAAAATGAACAAGTCTCGTAATCAACTAAAATTAATATCAGTATAGTAAATTTTATATATTATAGCCAGAAAAAAAAAAGAGTAAATGTT
>Ga0315913_1010712_pt1 | contig 10494 bp, 5 predicted proteins | sample MpolsnodulesMG_FD_207736 | JGI IMG/M metagenome (GOLD analysis project Ga0315913, IMG submission 207736) | Medicago polymorpha root nodule microbial communities from Los Angeles, California, United States - small nodules | ecosystem: Host-associated > Plants > Roots > Nodule | place: USA... | reverse complement strand
CCAATCTTAGTAGAAAACAACAACAAACAAACACCTTTAAATTCTAAAATCAAAAAGAAAATCAACAATAGTCAAGAAATTACCTTTCCATTTGGATTGCAAAAACAGAGAGTGAAAAGAAAAAGGGTTTTTGTTTGATCTTCTCTGAATGAGAGAGAAGGGAGTACCGGAGTGAGTGGTTGGTGCCGGCGGTCGCGGGGTCGGAAATCGGTGAGAATCGGCGGCGTGACACGGTGAAAAAGGGTTGAAGGTTATCGTTTTCAAAGAATGAGAAGAAGTTTAGCATGGAACAGAGGAACTGGAAGTGGAAAAGTCTGAGAATGCTGGGTGTGAAAAACAAAATAAGCTGAGGGTATTTTCGTAATTTCCCTATATATGGGGGTGGGCCATGGCCCACCTCAGCCCATACAAGCCTCCGCCACTGTGAATCACCACGTGAAATGTATACCATAATTCTCCATTTGTGTTTAAAAAATAATAATTTAGTTTTGAAGAGGTACACCATAATTGATCTGGAAGATTCACCAAATCATCACGATTCACGTGAAATGCAGGGGCAGAGCCACCCCCAGCTAGCCTGGGCACTAACCTAGGCTCAACTTCTACTTTCTTTGTAGCAAGCCCAACCATTATTAAAACCTCTCGCTTTTCCTGCGGATTTACCTGCGGAATTTGGTGTAAATTCCGTAGGAAACGTGTTAATAGTGGAATAGAAGTATTTGGTAGAGGTATACCATAATAGTGGAATAATTTAGTTTTGAAGAGGTATACGATAATTGATTTGGAAGATTCACCAAATCATCACGATTTACGTGAAATGCAGGGGCGGAGCCACCCCCCAGCTAGCCTGGGCACTAGCCCAGGCTCAACTTCTACTTTCTTTGTAGGAAGCTCAGCAATTACTAGAACCTCTCGCTTTTCCTGCGGATTTACCTGCGGAATTTGGTGTAAATTCCGCAAGAAACACGTTTCCTGCGGATTTTGCCAAGGATTTAGGTTCCTAGGTAAATGTAATACCTTCGTGGGTAATTGTCTCCTTAGGATTTAAGGATCCGCAAGAAAGGTATATCCGCAGGAAATGTGCAATTATCCGTATGAAGGAAGTAACATTATATGGTAAGTCTATAAAATTATCCGCAGGCAATGTGCAATTTTTGCCGGGCTCAATAAAATTCCTGACTCCGCCACTGTGTAAGATTCCAATCATGTGAGCAGAAGTGAATTTTGTTAATGACTACATATTTGACAGTAGCCAAAACAAGATATTTGACAGTTGCAAAAATTAAAAGAGAGGCCAAACGAATACGTCACCAGAGGGCAAGTTAGAACATAAGAAAGTGCATTATGTTTTTGTTGTTGATGAGATACTGTCCTCACAAGCAGTGTTGTAAATTTTGTTTATATTTCAAAAGTTTTTTCAAGTATAGTACATTCCTTATTCCCAGTGAAAAATATTTTTATTTGAAAATCATAATTATCAATTGTGAAGTTTTTATTCTTTCAAAAAAAAAAATTGTGAAGTTTTTATTATTAGAATTGTCACTCAAGTTATTTTGATTTGACCGGTTCTATGCGAACAAACCATTCCTTTAATCTCCGAGTCATCAAAGCATATGTTTAGTTTTTAATATAACTATCCTTCAAAAGAATAAGTTGGCATAATTTTAGCACTACTTGACATTTTCTCAAACGTGTTGTTTAACAAATATCCCTATATTTATGTTATGAGTGAGTGCGTTTCAAAGAAGCTGAATGTTTTACGTGTATACTCCCACGCTTCTTATCTTGCTTGAAAAGAGCCTATATATTTTAATTTGAGGACACACAAGCAGCACTAAAATTTGATTACAAAACCTCACGTGCAAAAAGAAAAATATACATTATTCACACTTTCAAAGATTGGCAAAGAATATTTATGTAACAGGAAATGTAACTCAGAAAATTTCACACCTTCAATTATATCTAGGTTACACTCCCTGTTACATAAATATTCTCTGTTAATTCTGAATCTTCGGCTTGCCTGTTAAATCTCTCGGTTAGCGTTCACATGTCTATCGTCTTATTGTTTTTATTTTGCAGGTCTTCGTATCATTTTCATCAACATGCAGGACCACCGAAGAAACCTGGGTTTGATCCAACCCAAGGAAATAGACCCGAGTTGAGTTTTGATGGTGCTGCATACCCCGAACAGGTATTATTATGCTCGGTCTGGATAAACTATTTAATTAAGTACTTATAGCATAAATGCTTATTATACTAGTGTTAATGTATATGCTATTTTAATAACAGAAGGTCAAATAATGTAAAATTGTATGCATATAAGCTGAGGCTGTTTTTGTAATAATAAATCAAAATAGATCATAGATCATCGATCTATTGGCAAGTACATAAAAAGAATAACTAGCATGTAAAATAAATAAGGTGACAACTGAGACACCATATTCTTTTTGGAAAATTCGAACATGGTAGTAATGGAATAGTAGTTTTTGCTAGAAACAAAAACCAAAGAAGAATATATGATCATAGATCATCGTGCACCGTCGCATGAAGTTTGAATATTGGTTGTTATTTCAAAAAAAAGGATGAGGAGGAGGATGAAGACAATGAAACTGAAGAATATTCCATTCTAATTTCCGAGAAAAAGATTAAGACAATTAGAATGGCAGGATTCTTTTGTTGCACCGTCTCCATCCTCCTATTTACCCTTTTGAACAGAACAATGATCCATTATCCAAACTTTATGCGACGGTGCACGATAGGATTGATGTGTGATCATATATTCTTCGTTTGTTTGTGTTTCTATCAAAGACTTCTATTCCACGTCTATTACCATGTTCGAATAATACAACGTCTCAGTTGTCACCTTAACTATATTTGACATATATGATCATGTTCGAATATGATTAAGTTATTATTACAATCTAAGTTGGTTTTTTACTTTTTCTAAAATAAAAAGGTTGGTTTTTTTACTTTTTTAATTAGCATTAGTAATTTTTATGTTAGTGTCAGGGATTGTATGTAAACTTCCCTGTACTTTTAAATTCAAGAAAGAAGACGCCGATAGTTTAATTGAAAATTAACATATCATCGTATTATGATCTTGAGTTATATTGATACATAGGTTCAGTATCATGTACCTAGAACTGAAAGATAGATGATTAGGCCTTGTTCTGTTCTTGAAATCCTTCTTACATCGTGGTAATTTAGAAAAAGATTGTGTCTAAAGTAAATTAAAGACTTTCCCAGTTTGGTAATCCCTTAGCAAAACTCATGTCTGGTTATAAGTGCATCAGTACATTGTTTGTAATTGCTTCCAAGTATATTCCCATAATCGTTTATAGTAATTGCATATGATTGAAAAATAATAGTCTGTTGGGACAAAGAAAAAAACTAAATGGTGTCTGTGTCATTAGACATGTTAACTGGTTTGTAGCTAGCATTGATTAACTTGTCTAGAAAATAAACTATTGAAAATTCTAAATAGTACAATTTCAATTTGATCCTTGTTTTGTTTATGGTGAAGAGCCCTATCATTCGATACTTACGAACAAAGAGCCTTTGTCATTTAAAGTTCGATCAAAAAGTAAGTAAAGGTTGACCATGAATATTTTGAGTCAAAGATTGTTAACCATCTAGCTTGTTTTTCAAGAAAAGTCATCCTACTTCTAAACTTGACATTTCCCAGTAATGATTTCTATTTATCTTTTCCTTTAAATTTCATGCACATGTTGGTTGTACTTTCACAAATTGTCCTTTTAAATAGTCTTATTCTTGTTTTCCAATACTATGTGTGCATCAAAGAGGTTATTGCTATCCACATGAAAAGAAAGCAATTATATCGTTTTGTTGTGAAATGCCGGTTCAGAATCACACCAATGAAAAACAAAGATGTGTGGAGCAAAAAGTAGTAGTAATCCTAGGTCTAAGTGTCTTCAAGCAACAACACACACAAGAGGTAAAACAATGACACAAACACTAACCAAGCATAGAGATAATCAAGCTTAAAAGGAAATAAACAAACACACACAAGATGGTAACCCAGTTCGGTCCAATATGACCTACTCTGGGGGAGAGAGCAGCTCTCCAATCCACTATGAGAAGATGTTACAAGAAATCAGCCTTATACCTAATCTCTACCCTTTGTTTCCCTCACCACACTCGTATGAATCTTACTAGAGAATACACAAAGGAAGCTTTAGTTCCTTCCAATGATGTAATCTCACTACCCAAGGTGATTACAATGTTTATCCCAACCCTAGAGATCCTCCTTACAAAGATACTCAACCCTCGAGTTCCCCCCTTTGTAAACTAAAACAAAAACTAATTGCTATAGATTGTTCATAGACTCCAACATGGTTTTGAACTAAGCATTTTGTTGGTTCCTCCCATTGAGTACTACAAACATGATATCATATAGTGGTGTTGTCTTAATCGATAAATGTTGTACTCCGAATTGTTGCTTTTGACCCCACAATTTTCAATTTCCATTATATAAAATAAGGTATGAAAACGAGTTCGTAAGTAAGAGCCGTCTCTTACTCTATAAGCTAGTTTTAGTTTGAGTTAGACCAAACTCAATTTTTAAGATATAACATACAGATTTGTTTATAGTGCTGCTTCCTGAAACAAACTTAGGTATACAAACAGAACAACATTGTACATGCATGGTTTTACGAAGGTCCATGACACGTACTGTGGTAGTAAGGACTGCGATTGTTGTTTTGTTAGCCTCATTAAACTGCAATTCTCTTAAATAATAAGAATCATATGACACGACCACATTTATTTCAATAAGTAGTAATGGCACAATGTCACAATCGTTTATGTAGTAATTGCACTAGCTGCAGTAAATTTACTCAAGCTGTATAGTACTAAGCCTTTGGCCTGCAATTGGAACTGCATGCTACTATCCTAAGAAGTTCATGGTGTGAAATCTGCAGTTCTATTAGTTAAGCGGTTAAGGTTATCGATTGTTGTTGGTTTATCGATAAAGCAACAATTCTTAAATTATGTATGATTGACTCTTTTTGGTATATTATTACATGTAAAATTCCAATCATTATATTCACTCGTGAGTCACATTGCTAAAATGTGAGTTTCAAGTACTGGAACATATAATTGTCACTCGTTTGTCAATCGGTCTCATATTGTTATTTTTAACCTAAAATGTTTAAGGTGGATGGACATTATTTTAGATGGTCAAAAATAAACCTTATTAATTTATTTAATTTTAAACCTTTGATCATTTTGAAACAAAATACACCCTTAAATCATGCAAGACCATTGAATCTAATAGTGAACCATTAACACATCATTTTTCTTTCCTTTGCTTCGAAGATGGGATGAAATGAGGAGGAAGAAGAAGGAATAGGATTAGAGATTTGGAATTGAACAAGGGAGGGAATGAATTGGGATTCTAGGGATTTTAAGTAAACCCAAATATTTTCATGTCAATTTCGTCCCTAATGCCACACCACACCTCCCCCCTCATCCAAAAAAAATGTTAGTTCAGCTTTTTTTGTACCTTTAATGACCAAATTTAACGAAAGGGGCTAAAGTGCCTAACGTATTTTGAACTTAGGGACTGTATTGTATTTTTTCTCTGAATCTGATAGCATTATGACAACGAGGTGCACATCTAAAGATACAAATAGTTGTTTTCCCTATTTTGTTTCCATCATTTTCCTAGGAAATAAAAGCATGGGAATGAAAATTATTTTATTATTAAGAATATTTATACCTGAAAATTAATTTCTTAAATTTATAATAAACATAACTATCCATCTTAATAACTTCAAACCCCAAAAGAGAGTTAGTACAAACAATCCATTGAATAGTCAGAGTCAAACCAAAACAAACCCAACAATTGCATGAGTTCACTTTTGCTATTTTGATCTATAAAACAACATATCTTTTTAGTAGTAGTGTCCTTTTTACCATTTATTTACTCCCAAACAATAAGAGCATGCCTAATCTGAATTTTTTACTCTTACACTCCACCGCCACCACACTTCTCCTGCTATTAAGGCCTTCCCATCCATCCTGAATTCACTATAAAGGCCTTATCATCAAGGAATGCAACACAAATTTTCTAACCACATGTTTCTACAATATTTCAAAAACTCATAATCATATCCTCACTCATTTGCCTTCTTTTTTATTACCACTACCTCGGTAAAGTAATTTCTTTTTTTTAGCAAGACAACATGAAATATATTAACGATAATAAGCATTCATTTCCCTTCACTCATACCTTCATGATTTGATTGTGCTTAGTATTGCATTTGTTGATTTTTGTTCTTTTATGAAAATTTCCTTTATGGTAGCTTTTCTTTGTTCATTCTCAAATTGATTTGGAGCGACCATATGTATTTTGATTTTGGATATAGTTTGATGAGCTACAAATATATATATTTTTTTAGTTTCTGTAGTCTTTTTTAGTTCTTTGTTTCATATATATTTTGCTTTTCATAATAACTACTCTTGTTGTTATAGAATGAACAAACTTGGTTGAACTTGAATTTAATGAAGACAGTAAGATATAGTTGTATTAAGTGTTTGTTATCTTATGATATGCAATTACCTTTCTTGTTCTAAAGTTGTATTGTGATATTAAGTTGATGAAATGAGTTTACTTCAACAAGTTGAGGAGTGTATTCCGGTTGATGACGAAAGACTTTGATCTACTTATCCACAAAAAAATATAGAGACTAATGGATTAATTAATTGGATGATGGTAGTGTTGGTAGCAATTGCTTTGAATTGCACTGGTACCTAATTTATCTTTGTTTACCTAGTGTTGGTCTCTTTGTCATGTGTTCTTCATTGGTTCTTTTTTGTATGTTAGATTTTTATAGCATCAAGTTGTAATCTCTATTCTCTCAAGTCAATTTTGGTTTAATTTCTTGCAATTAGCGTTTATTTCCTTCATATTTCTTAGAGCTCGTCAAATTTCATTTGAAGGACAAATAAATATCAACCTTAATGTAGGTCAAAATAATTTTCTGCACCAAATGAAAGTGTCAATGCAGACTCTCGTCAAAGCAACTTGAAAATGCAACATAAAATTTAGTGTCTAATTGTAGTTCATATAGTGGCACACTATATGGAATTAGATAGTTTCTATATAGAGGGTAAAAGGAAGAAAACATCAAAAGTTTAGCAAGCCTTGGAAACTTTTTGACTGAAGCACAAATAGTGCCAACCAGCCAAATCAACAAAGCAACAAAGCTTACAAATAAGAACAAGAAAGATGAAAAATACCCAAAAAAATATTGCATCAGTGCGAGGCAGATATCTCAGCTCAAACCTTGTTTTGACTATCCGAGCGTTTTTAAGGAAGATCCATGTGTTGCGAACCTGCTCTCCGAAAACCTAGGTTTACTTTCTCTCTTCTTTTCTTCCTTTTGGTTACTACTCTTCTCACCAAAAACATTCTCTTCTCAACCCTATGATGACATTTCTCAACTTATATAATTGAAACATAATGGACTAACATATTTGGGTTTTTATCTACATAGGAAGGGAACCCAACACCCAACATGATATGCTTTGAATCAATGAGTAGATATAATGACAATGCACCAACTATAGAGTTTTGTCCATAGACATGATAAGTATGTATGATCATTTTGATGAAGCATTGAATTCATTGAAAATATGTCATTTGAAAAGTGGTGATGAGAACTCAGATCAATTGGTGTATAATTCCTAGGAATATCGAGTTGGGGTTGTTGTGCTGCAGTAGGTGAAATGATTAAGCGTTTCAATTAATTTAGCACAAATGACACTCATTTTCGATGCTTCTATGAATCTGACGTTAATTTATCATAAATTTTCATACATTGGCATTCAAATTCAAATGATGGTGTTTTTAGTGAATTTAAAAAGCTTTGTTAATATGCCTATTGTTCCAATCATGCGCCTTAGTTGGTAAAAAATCATAATCGTTACTTATGGACTCAAAATATTGCACTCTCTAGTCCATTACGAAGCACAGATACAGACAACACCGAACACGACATAAACATCGACACACCGACACCACTATAATTTAAGAAAATCACATAATTCATTAAATATTATTTAGGATTAGTTATGCAAATGGTGCGTTAGTGCAAATTGGAGTCATTTCAATTTTCGTCCAACAACCATTCCTAACAATTGTACCTGGTTATTTCAAATCACCGTTTATTTTCCTTTGCTATTTTGATCTATAAAACAATATATCTTTTTAGTAGTAGTGTCCTTTTTACCATTTATTTACCCCCAAGCAATAAGAGCATGCCTAATCTGAATTTTTTACAAATACACTCCTGACTCCACCGCCACCACACCTCTCCTGCTACCATCCATCCATACTTCACTATAATAAAGGCCTTATCATCAAGAAATGCAACACTAATTTTCTAACGACATGTTTCTACAACATTTTAAAAACCTAATAATCATCCTCATTCATTTGCCTTCTTTTTTATTAGCACTATCTCAGTAAAGTAACTTCACTCATATGATTTCGCATTTATGATTTGTATGTGCTTAGTGTTGCATTTGTTTCTCTTTTGTTCTTAATTGCTTTTGTTCTTTTATGAAAGTTTCCTTTAAGGTAACTTTTCTTTGTTCATTCTCAAACTGATTTGGAGTGACCAAAATCTGCATTTTGGTTTTGGATATAATTTGATGAGCTATAAGTTTTTTTTTTTTTTTTCATTTTTCGAAGTTTTTTTAGTTCCTTGTTTCATATACATTGTGGCTTTCAGAATAATTACTCTTGTTGTTATAGAATGAACAAACTTGGATTAATTAATTGCATGATGGTAGAAATTGTTTTGTGTGTTAGAATCTTATAGCAGCAAATTGTAATCTCTATTCTCTCAAGTCAATTTTGGTTTAATTTCTTGCAAATAGCGTTTCATGTCCTGCACATTTCTTACAGAGCTCGTCAAATTTCATGTGGAGGACATAAATTTCGACCATAATGTAGTTCAAAATAATTTTCTGCACTAAATGGAACTTTCAATGCAGACTCTGGTCAAAGCAACCTGAAAATGCAACATAAAATTTAGTGTCTAATTGTAGTTCATATAGTGGTACACTATATCGAATTAGATAGTTTCTATATAGAGGTTAAAGGGAAGAAAGCAGCAAAAGTTTAGCAAGTGTTGGAAACTTTTTGACTGAATTCAGATGTTGAAATGTTTGTTGGTAGGTTTTTGCTGCATGTAGTATATTGCTAGTAGATATTGATTAGGGAATGATATGATGGAAAATTAACACATAAATATGGTAACACAAAAATGCACACGGGAAATAAAATTCTCCAAACTTGCAAAAATCTATGAGGAGAACAAAAATAAATGGAAGCAATGAAAGCAATTAAAAGACACAAGTGAACACCAATATTTTAATGTGAAAAATCCCTCAATGTAAGGGTAAAAACCACGGGTTGTCCATACTAATAAAATAGCTCCAATATAATCAAGTATGGGTACAAAAGAATCAGAAAAGGTGAAGCACAAATAGTGTCAACAACTAGGTATGGCAACAAAACCCATACCTGCGGTTACCCACCCGTACCAAACCCAATTTGACAGGTTTTCCTCGTTTTGACTGGGTTTAGGTATGGGGTTGGGTTTTCCCCGATTTCAAAACATGGGTGTGGGACAGGTAACGAGTATATATGTACCCAACCCAAACCCATACCCAAGCCCGTCCCAAATGTAGAAAATCACTTTATTGATATGCCATGTTATTTTGTTTGATAATTGTGATGGTAATAAAAACTATCATTGATATTTAAAGGAGCAAATAAATCATTTCGTCTAACAAATGTTAAAGTGAGCATGTTTTTTGATAATGTATTACAACATTGCTCTTGGGGATGCAAAAAAAATTAATATTTTTTATTAAAAAGAATCATTCAATGCAGGGATGGGGATACCCGAACCCGTCGAGGATGGGGATGGGATTCAATTTCTCATTCACGTTGGGTATGGGTAGGGTAATGAGTAAGTATATGAGAAACGGGTATGGGGACAGGGAAGGTAAAACCTGTCCCCACCCCACCCCATTGCCATGCCTACCAACAACTAGCCAAATCAACAAACCAACAAAGCTTACAAATGAGAACAAGAAAGATGAAAAATACCTTAAAACATATATCTCTGGTCAAACCTCGTTTCGACGATCCAAACGTTTAAAAGGAAGGCACAAGTGTCGCAAACCTGCTCTCTGCAAACCAACACGATCCAACTGTTAACGAAACTGCAATAATTGTTTTACTAAGACAAACTTAAGAAAAACGTGATTGACTTTCTCTCTTTTGACAGCTACTCTTCTCACCAAAAACACTCTCTTCTCAACCTCAATATGGCATCTATCTTCTTGTCGAAGGAGATGAGATTATCTCTACGCTTACATAATTGAGACATAATGGACTTACATATTTGGGCTTTTCTCCACATAACTGAAATACCTAAAATACTCTTGCGTTAG
>Ga0315913_1010711_pt1 | contig 10495 bp, 10 predicted proteins | sample MpolsnodulesMG_FD_207736 | JGI IMG/M metagenome (GOLD analysis project Ga0315913, IMG submission 207736) | Medicago polymorpha root nodule microbial communities from Los Angeles, California, United States - small nodules | ecosystem: Host-associated > Plants > Roots > Nodule | place: USA... | reverse complement strand
CTAATATTGTCTTATGTATTTCTTAAAAAATGTTGAAGTGAAACTCAGGCTTAGTCATTTTGATTATTGGATGCCGATAAATTAATAAGTGATTTCATTCCATTTTTTTTGTGCATGAATTTGATATGCGATGCTATATATTGAACTTTGAACCCAAAGCTATGACCTATGAGCCACTTCTTATCACATAAGGAGTGCCAATATTGCATTTGGATTTTTTATTTTTTTTGGTAAACTACATGCATTGATTTGCATTTGCACGTAGATAACAGTTTAATATATCCTAACTTTAGTATTTACGGACAATTTTTTAAATTTAGTACCATATCATATATAGTTAGATACTTATATAGTGCTACTGCTAGCTAGTGGGATAATTCTAATAGCAAAGCTCACCCAATATCATGTGTAAGCACTGATCCTTATGGTGCATAACTGTCTTCCAATACTGAAAGTGAAAGCAATAAAGCATCTCAAGTATTTTTATCTCATAACCTCTGATTATTTGTCGTTTTTCGTTACTTATAAAACTTTTTTTTTCACCTTTTATATGTGATTGGCAGAAGCATTTGCATCATCCGGGGAGTTCAAGTTTGTATGCTTTTTGAAGTAAATAATCAAAATTATCCCAAATATTTGTTACTTTTATTAAACTAGTCCGTTGTTTTTTGGCTGTCCAATAATCATACGATCGGCGTAACCTTTTGAGTAAACTATATGGATGTTTATTGGCGGTTTCTACATATACGGTTTTAGTTTATAACTTAACTTGACTAATTCATAACAAAATACATTTCATTTCAGTAACTTCATTATCTTAAGTTGAATATGTTTTGCTCCCTTGATAAAGCTCATACATTCTGCTCCCTTGATCAAAAACATTTTAAATCTTTAATTGAAATATAAGAATAGGACACAATAACGTCAAAAAAAAAAAGAATAGGACACAAAATACTATTTTTAAAGTGCATTATTTTTTCGTTAACTTTTTTATGCACCAATTTTATTTTAACAAATTTCATTGTTCCACATGCAAGTGAGGACATAAAGGAATGAATTATTTCAACAAATTTCATTGTCCCAGGCAATGCAAGTGAGAACACAAAGGAATGATATGAGCGTCTTTTTAAAGTGCCTCATCCCAAAGGAGCAACACGAACGAACTCCTTCGTAGGCTGCCTCCCGGTTGCCACATCGGTGTTAGGCGCTCTACTCATGAATGCGGGGGTTTATCTAAATAAAGGAACCAAGAGGAAGAAAAAACGGAACAGAAAGATCTAAGTTTGAACTTGATTCATTCTGTTGTAGTCTAACCCTTTTCAATATATTTAACTTGCGTTAGTGAATGGTGAATGTTACTTACATTAAACGATAGGAATACTTACGAAATTCCCCATTTTAAAATCTCAACTCCGGATTTAACTAGTTATTCAGGATAGTTCGTAGGAGTATATATGTCTCAATCTTGATCGCATTCTCAAAAACAGTGTGATGAATAATTGAGAACAAACGTGTTATATTCTTCAATGAGAAAAGTTATCAAAATTATAAAAAATATTTGCTTGCAATTTTTCTGCACAATTTAAACAAGGGGTTTGCTAGGATACAAAACCCCTCCAAAAGAAAACAAAACCATCTATAATTTTAACAACAAAAGAAAGCAATTCTATTAACTGTGCCAATAATAATAACACACTCCAAAAGCTCACACGGTAAAAACATTATTCTTTGTTAGCTAAACATGTGATGATAGTAATAAACACTTTTCTTCCCCACAAAAAAGGCAAAAGAAAATTTTGATGTTCCAAAAAAGCAATAAAGTGCAAACGTTCACAAAATCCAGTGACGACTGCACAAGTCCATCTAACATCTAAAGGGATACTTTACCAACAATACAGTTGACATAAGGTTTCGGTGATGTTTGTTCAGTAGTAAGCCTTGCGGGGATTGTTCTGGAAAAACAAACACAATCACAATATGAAAACAAGGTTACATAGTAACTCAAGACGTCACTGCAAAACAATTCATAATAAAAGGGACAATTACCAGAGGATTCGGCCTGTGACGGTAGCCAAGCATCATCCGCTTTTTGTACTGCTCATAGATGTCATCCTCAGGAGTCACCTCCCCAGGTTGGACAGCACCTACTCCCAAGTTATCTTTCTTAACACTGCCTGCCATTATAGGATCTGCAATACCCTTCCTAGAGCCACCTAGACCCTCACCTGCATTATCATCAATGTCAGCACAAGAAAGAAATGACAAGTATATAAATGTCATACAACAGTTAGAGCTTGAGTTGGACTCTCTTAAATGCATTCATCGACTTGAAAGGAAAAACACTTGAAGAAATTTTAAGCACCTTCTTTCCAACCCATTTTTGATAAAAGCTTGTGGCCCACATTATCAGCCTGAATTTTGGCCCTCTCAGCAGCCTCCTTTGCAGCTTTCATAGCTGCGGCGTCATTACAGCTAGCCAAGAACTTCTCCAATTCTTCCTGAGGAATATAATCACCCATGTGATGGCCTTTTTTCCCTGAAGCTGAAGCTGCGCTCAAGATAAAGCATTCAAGAGATTATTACATTTACATAAAGAAAATTCACAATTCAAACTGTTCAAATAAAATGAATGCAAGTCCAATAAAAACCAGGTAACAATCACCATCAAATGTTGAACCTTGAAGAGATGGAGGAGGGGGCATCTCATCTTTTGAATGCCTAGGTTGTTTGAACTTTTCTTCCTGTGCGGCTTTCTTCATGTAAAACTCCATTAGTGCTAAAGAATTGGCCTTTGATGATCCACCGGGCTCATCTGAACAGATAAACAAAACGCATGCATCAATAAAATGTTGCATACAAAGATACATGAGGTTCTTGACAACTGAGAGTCCTACACACTCTGATCTTTTCCTTTTGGACGAGTAAATTTCAATTCAACTATACTAATATAATTTCCATCCACTAATCCTTTTGAAAACAGCATAATGGCAGCTAAAGTATCATAATGACGGCTAAACTGCCATGCTGTATAAGCATCCCTTACCCGAGCTTCCAACTGAAAATGCTTGTCCTGCAGATCCAGAACCCCTTGGTACGTCAACACTATCATATAAAGCAGAGGCAGGGATTTGGTAAGCTGACTGCTGCTGGGACGATCTCTGAGGACCATTTGTTGGTCTGGAAGATGGAATGCTTGTCCCTGCTGAGGGTTAAATTGTTCAACATTACAAGCCAAAATAGACTAAACCATGTAAAGAAAAAGAGAAAACATATTGCAGGAATGAGAGCCCGGAGCCTAACCACAAAATATAATCCCATAAAGTACAACCAAGACAACACTTCTTATATCTACACATCGATAGGTGAATGAGGCATGGGCATACGATTTACTAATTCAAGCATCAATCTCCCGCCAAAACAACAATTGCAGTTATGAAAAACAACTCCCGAGAAATGTGAAATTATATTTTCCTCCAATGTGAGAACAGTTGCCAAGGACACCTAGCAATGTCTTACACATGGCAATTTTGCAAGGCAGAGGCGGGGTATTTCCTACCGTCCCCACCTCCACCCCCGTCCCTAGTAGGGTCAAACAAATTGATAGTGACCTTGTCTTCTCCCCATTGAGTTCAGCAAAGAGAAACCCATCCCGTCAATTTTTTTCTTAATTTTATTCACATGTGTATGTGCATGCAAGCCCAGACTTGATTGTCATGTCTACCCAAAAAAAAAAAATAGTAAATTCATGAAAAACACTAACCATTTTGATAAGCCTGTGGTTCGTTGGACTGTGAAAGGGCCTTCTCCTCTTGAGCAAGCCGATGTTCATAATATTTATAGTCAGAACATTTAACATCAAATAAAAACCTGCATGCTCAAACAAACACCACACATTCAGTTAGAAATTACGAATCATAAGCAAAAGACTGATGCAATAGGATTATGAGTTAACTCCAAACATACTTGAAAGGTGAGTCTCCAGGGTTTTTTTGCCGTGTAACATCCTCAAATGGCCTTCCATTTTTAGCCACAAAACTTGCAAGTTTGTCAGCAACTTTCTTCACTGTAGGATCACTTGGGGGAGGAGGTGCTGCATATCACTTATAAAACTGATTAATACCAAGAGCATGAACAAGGGAATGGAAATTACTCTTGTAGCAGGCGTGCCAATACCCCATTCTTGATAGGTACTTGAGGAATAAGCTGCATTCATGACACAAGATATTCAAAGACGTTTTCTCCTCTTTGCTGAATGTCTTTTCAGTTAGCAAAGAAGGAATATGTGGTGAATACCTCTTCAATAATGAAACTGAGCTTAATGTAGAGGACTCTACTTTTTACGAGAAGAAAAAGGCTAACAAAATAGTGTGAATGTAATCGTATGCCTCTGGCTGAGGCAACACACTTTGAGATCTTCCATCAAATAAATACCTCAAGGAGTAGTTCAGGACATGCTTCACAAATACACCCAAGAGGACACTCATTTTATACACCTCTCTACTTCCTTTTTATGATCCAGGGGATAAATATGACAAATAAATTTCTATTTTAAATCAATACATGTATGTTCTTTCATCCTCATATGAAAAATATTGTGATGAAGGAATAAAATTTATGAATGGGGAGATCAGCATTCAAGAAGGAAAAAGCAAGTTTTCCAAGATGCAAAGAGAACAAGAAATCGGAAAGAGACAAGGAGGAAACAAAATCAGAAAGTAGATGCCATCTAAGACATATTGAATAGACAAAAAGCTGCAGTGATCTGTAAGTTAGAAAGAGAGTGTATGGTGTGCATCAACAGGAAACAAAATTATCACTAATCCATAGACATGGATAGGCTTGGAATGACCAACCATAATTAGAATATAGAATCACTATGTAATAATTTTATTGGATAATTCCTACCAACTATCTTGCATAAGATTTGAGTGAGAAGTAATTACCAACATCAAGTTGTCTTGATGATTGCTCAATGCCGTCATCCTGACCCAATTTTTGCCGTTTTGTCAGTGCATCATTCGAAACATACCCAGCATCTATTTCATCTTCATCGTCATCAGCCAACTTAACAGGGGGCGGCACTAGCTTTGACTTTTGTTTCAGGCTGAAAGCAAGTTTGCCACTGGAACCACCCTGGGAGGATTTCTTTGCATCATTAGCCTTACTAATGGAGGGTTTAGGAGTCAGAGGTCCTGAAACAACTTTAATTGGTTTAGAGTCCTCTGGTTTGGCATTTTTCCCCCTCTCCTGCTCTTGTTGGAGCTGCCTGAACCTCTCCATAAACGAACCATCATTAACAAAGAGGGTAGGAGGTGGTCCCTTGTCCATTGGTTAAGGTCCAAAATAAATGATGTGGCTTTCAGCAACTCACTGTTTGACAAACAAGCTGCAAAGCTTTTTAGATGTTGCAGTTAAATTTAAAGTCATGGTTTCTTTCTATCCAATATATGGTGTCATTTAAAACTTCAAAGAAATAATAGTGTTGTATATTTATATTTACGTACAAATATATAACATAGGTCACGAGAACAATAAACATAAATTCCAGACCAAACATCATCAACAAGACAATAAACCTTGCCAGAAATCATTCATAAATGATGAAATATAGACTAAGAGATAAAGACCGTTGAATTATGAAATACATAATGATCACAAATGTAAACATGAACTATGAAAAATATACTCTGCTGAATGAAATCACCATACCAATTCTTCCATCAAACTACCATATGCTAAAAAAAAAAAGGAACCCCCTTCCAATTCAAAAACTTATTGACAAGAGGCAATACTTCACAGAAAAAGAAATATAGGAAACAGTAATTAAAAATTCTTCTTTGCTGAAAAGATAATAGAATTTCAATTTGTTATTGATCTGAATTTCCATGACAGACATTCTATGCTTCTGCTAGTCAATACAAGCATCCAAAATTGAAGCAAAATATGAGCTGAGAAAAAATAAAATTTTGGAAAATTAATGCCTTAGAAGAAAAGTCTAAGAATGTCCCTAATGCCCTCCCAACTTTTGAAGTTTCATACCTGCCAAATTAAAAAGGAAATCCTTCTTAGAAAATCCAAGTTCATGAGAAAAACTGTAAAATGGCAATGCTCCAAAGTTCTAGTTTATCTTAAACCAGTTTACTAACCCATTATTGATAATGAAACATAATACCACCACTGGAATATGCATAATTGCCACAACAATTAAACTTACGCAACTATGCTATATTCTAGCTAGAATAAAAAAAACCACCAATTTAGTCTCTAAACTATCCCTCTCTCCAATTTAGTACCTAAATTATATGTACATATATGATAAGCAGTCCCTAGTATATGAAACCCGTATATGAAAATCCTTCAATTTAGACCCTGATATCTTAATAAGAGAGACTAAGTTAACAGATTTTATATACTTTAAGGACTATTATAATTATATAGTTTAAGGGCTAAATAGAAGAGTGAGCAATAGTTTATGGACTAAATTGATGGTTTATTCATTCTAGCATCTTCATATTAAGAAAAATGCTATTATTACTATTTTTTTTTTGGTGTCAATCGGGTGTCCTCTCCGCGCAACTGCAAAGACCAATCACTCGAGCCAGAGCCGAGGGGACCGCAATGGGTGGCCATCAAAATACTAAAATGACAATAAATCAGTAGTGGCATGCCATGGCCCAAATTACCCATAAATGTTTCTTTCCGATTAAAAAAACAAACTTTAACGTGATTCTTCGATACCCTATGATTAATTATAATCAAATATGATTTTGTATCAACACATAACACCAATCAAAACCCAGATCTTGAACATCGAGAAATCATACAGTAAAAGCTACCAACACCAAAATTCAGGGGTAAAAGTGTCACAACAATCAAATCCCTAATCTAATCGAAAAAATCCCTAATCTAATTGAGCCATGTGATACGAAAATACAAACCCTAATTGAGAAACAATAAACTGAAGAAAAATAAAATAAAAAAATAAAAAACAACGTTTGTAATAGAAGTGCGAGAAACTAACCTAATGATGTTGTACGCGGAATTCGATGCAATCGATGATGAATTGAACGAAGGACGAGGATGTTGGTGAACCAAAAAGGGGTAATCGATGAACGTTCGGTCACCGAGGAGAATAAGGATGAAGCTCCAACACCATAATACAACTTGCAAAATGGGACACAAACTATTTATATGTGTTATTTTCTTGATTAATTATGTATTTTGTTAAATATATTTTTAATCCTATAAAATTTAATTATTTAGTCTAGTAAAATGTTTTAAAATTTTTAATCCCTATAAAATTACTTTGCAATTGTTATTACTAAAATAAAAAAACAATTGCAAAATAAAACTTCTTCCTAACACTCTTTGCGTAGGGAAGCAAAAAGTGTAGTTAAATTAGATAACGAAGTAAAACACACACAAAAACAAAAGTTAAATATTAATTACAAGCATAAAAGAGGATTGAGTTACCACATATGATAACTAAAAGCAAAGTTGACGTGTTTCGTTTTTAGCCACTCATAAGAATGTATATTAACTTTGTCAAGTAGATGGTTGATAGAATCATTTTATTCTTGAAGATTCCAGCATTTTGTTTCTTTCCGAATAACCCAAACACTGGAAAATCAAATCAATTGAAGTAGATCTTGTTTGTATTTTGAGAAGTCTCCTAAGACACTAAAGTCTAACAAGTAACATGGGAGATAATAAGGTGTGATCATAACTAAGCCTAACCAATCATAAACAACTATTTAAAGATGACTAAAACAGACGCAATGAAGAAAAAGACGAGGCGCATCTTCCGGATTACCACAACCTCCCACACAAGACTAAGCATTAGTTGAAATTACCGCCATTTTGATCAAGTTGTCTTTTATTAGAAGGAGGTTGTGAACTAAGCGCCACACAAAAGGATTAACTTTCAAAGGAACATCCTGATGCCAAATTACATGATTATTATCTCCAATGTTTTTTTGATTTGCTGATAGTAAAAATTTATAACAATTACTAACCGTAAAAAAATTAGAAGCATGTAATCTACACAGCCACATGTCATTAACATCATCTTGCAAAACAATTGAATTCAATGACCCAATATACTCCCTCAGCTAGTCCTCCTCCCAAGCCCATAAACTCACACCAAATTCAAGTATCACCATCACCACCCTAACCTAAATGCTTTATCTTAGCTACAGTGTCATTTTATTCTCGGAGAGCTCAAAAGGGCGGTTGAACCTATCCTTCAAAACCCCTCATTCCAACCAAGGATCCCACCAAAATAAAAACGAAGCTCCATCACCTAACCCACAAATAAAATTATCATTTATCTATCTTCCCACACGAACACCCTGATTAATATTGATTAATTATTTCACCACATTGAGCCCTCTTCCCCCTCTACACCCAAAACACAACCTTCATCCCCAAACCTAGATGTTAACACTCTATACCATAAACTCCCACGCTCCTCCTTCAACCTCCAACACGTTTGCCTATTAGGGCCATGTTAAATCCCTTAACCATCTAACCCCCAAACCTTCGTTCTCCTTTTTAGAACAAACAATATCCTAATTTATCCATAAACTTTTCCTAACATCCTCACTTCCCCCCAAGAAAAAACAATTAAAAATAGATTCGACAGAGGAAATGATATCTATAAGAGCATTGAAGAATGAAAGAAAGTAGACTGAAAGAGAGGACAAGACAAATTTTAAAAGAACCAATCGGCCACTCCAAATAAAGGTTTCTACTTTTCTAACTCGACAATCTAGATTCAATACGATCAAGGAGAGGTTGCCAAAATTTCAGTTTGCGGAGGTCACCACAACTAGGACGCCTTAGATAAAGAAAAGGGGTGTATCAAAGTTTTACAATTCAACGCACAAGGAACCTCAATCAACCAAGAAGCAGTCACATTAACACTGGGCAACATGCTTTTATTGAAATTGATCTTTAGGTCTGAGATCGCCTAAAAAAGGATAAGAACAACTTTCATGGATCTAACGTTTGCCCAACTCTTACCTCCCAACAATAAAGTATCATCAACAAATTGCAAATGAGATACTGAAGTGTTATCTGACCGACCAACCGAGTAACTTGTAAAGAGCTCAGCCTCCATGGTTGCATTCATCGGAACATTCATGCCTTCAGTAGCTAATAAATAGAGAAAGGATGAAAGAGGTGTTGGAGTAGGCCCTAATAGCCAATCTATATTGATTGCATTTGGCTTTGTATCATGATATTGATATAAATATATATTATGAATATATATAATAATAAGGCATTTCTTTGTTGATTTGGTTTTGTTTCAAAATAATAAAATCCCTAGAATAATTAGTCTGTTTGATGGAGCATTAATTGTGACTTAATCGTGAGACCTATTAAATGAAAGGACATTATTCTTAAAGCCTCTGTAGTCAAGTTTTATTGTGAAAAGGGATAACATTAAAGCATAGAGACTATTATGTGGGTAGACCAATGATCACGTCTCACGGATCATAGATAAAGAGTTATCATGTCTTCACATAGGTATAAATATTATGAGCAATATTTATACTAGATTGACCCACCATGAGAATACTATATAGTAAGAGTTATGAAAAGTGTCGTGAGATATTCTCATAGTGATAGTGGTGTATTCCACCCCCGTATCAAGTCAATAGTCATTGTCTTTCGCAAGCAGGACGAAAGTTCTTATCAAGTCAATTCTTCAAGTGACACCCCTGTATGTGATGAGTCTTTTCCTACTACCCGGAACTTTGATTAATGAAACAGAAAAGATGCTTAACTCCTTCTGGTGGGGAAATAATTCTCAAATTCTAAAGGCATGCACTGACTCTCTTGAGAGCGTCTTTCAATTCCAAAAATATTTTGTGGCATGGGTTTTAAGAGTCTCAGAGCTTTTCAACATGGCTATGATTGGAAGGCAAGCTTGGAAGTTGGTAAGTAGTCTGGATTCACTTATCACTAAATTACTCAAAGATAAATATTTTTCGCATAGTGATTATCCTTGTGCATATATAGGACATAATCTGAGCTATGTGTGAAGAGGTCTAAAGAATTTAAGTGATGTGGTGAGTTGGGGTTTTCAATGGAGCCTTGGCATGGGAGAAAACATTTCAGTTTGGAATCAACCATGGCTTCGTGATCATGGGTACATCACGCCTTCAACAGAGTTACACATAATGTGGGAAGAACTTAAGGAAACACATCTACTAAAACCCAACATTGAGCAATGGAACAGGGAGTCCATTAATTATGTCTTTTATTTGGGAACCACTCATAATATTTTGGAAACACCCTTGTTGCCATCCGTTCGGGTTGACGTAGCTGCTTGGATGTTTGAAAATATGGACTTTGCTCATTTCGTAGTGCTTATCTCATTTAATAGGGTTTATCTTAGGTTTAATTGATCACATGGTCCCTTAACTTAATTGCTTTTTGCACAATGATCCCATAACTAAAAAACGTCTCAAAGCGGTCCCTTAAATTT
>Ga0315913_1010710_pt1 | contig 10495 bp, 7 predicted proteins | sample MpolsnodulesMG_FD_207736 | JGI IMG/M metagenome (GOLD analysis project Ga0315913, IMG submission 207736) | Medicago polymorpha root nodule microbial communities from Los Angeles, California, United States - small nodules | ecosystem: Host-associated > Plants > Roots > Nodule | place: USA... | reverse complement strand
CCTAAACTTGATACTCGACCTACTTTCTAAAGACAAGTTTCTCTTAAGTGTATCAAAGCTTCTTTCGAAGTCAGTGAGTGTGTTCCTCTAGCAACCACGCCTATTCTCATGGTTGATTGCTATTAGAATCCTTGAAAAACGAAACTTTATATGTCTCAAGGTTTGCTAGACTATTCTCATGTTTCGCAATGAAGGTGAGAAAAACACAAGAAGGGGTGGTTGAATTGTGTTAGCTTTTTCTTCGTTTCTCCTACTAATGTCACAATTCAAAAGCAAATGACAATCAGCTTCTGAAGTAGTGATCAGAGACTTAATGTGCAGCGGATAAAAACAGAGTAAGAGAAAGAGAAGAAAGACACAAAACAATTATACAGGTTCCTTCCACAAACCGGAAGTAGTCCTGTCCCCCTTGCACTTCCAAGGAGATTTCACTAACAATGTAATCTCAAATTACAAGTACTCAAGCACACAAGCAAGAGATTTCCTATGCTCAAGCACACAAGCAAGAGACTTTCCTATGCTCTAGTACAACTACAAGAGACTTACAAATGCTCAAGCACACAAGCTAGAGACTTACAAGCAAGCAGATTTACACAGAAAATTGTTTGAGTTTGAACACTTGATATACAATCAGTGGTGTTCACAATACAAATCAATTACATACTCTTTAGACTCTTGAGACTATAGAATTTCTAAAATGTGGACTATGCTTAAGAAATTCTAAGTAACTTTGAAATACAAACAAAACAGAGTATGAACTTTGAAATGTTTAGAGAGTCTAGCTGTTGAATGCGTGTGTATTGCTTTCTTGTCTATATGTTGTATTCTCTATCTCTATCCAACTAGAAGATCTTCACTCCTTTATATAGAGGTGTGAAAGAGACGTTGGAGAATTGCCAGCACACGTGCATAAAAGAGTCGTTTGAAACTTGTTGATCATGAATGATCTTTTGCCTGATATGGTTATTGTCCTATGAAGGATCAATTTAAAATCCATTCCTTGTATGAAGGAACATTTCTGCAGGCAGAGGTGTTATCCTTGTCTTGTTGCAAAGCACGACAAAAGTAGTGGAGAAGGTGGTTGTACAGTTCGTACATTTGTCCTTTTTCAACGCTCTTGATGGAGTAAGCATCCAAAGCTTTCAAATTTCATCTCAAGACCGTTGTTACACTTCTTTACGTCTTTAGAAACTCTTAGGCATGATTAAATGAGATTCCAGCTTTTAAAGCTTTAAGTTCTTCAGCTCCTGATGAACTTCAGCTTCTGGTGATCTTGCTTCTGATGAGGTGCTTCTGATGAAGTTGCTTCTGATGACGTCATCACTTCAGGAGTGCTTTGAACTTTAAGAGCACTATTCTTCAGACGCTTCAAGCTTCCTTTTTGTTGATTCTTTTGCTCTCTTTTGTTCTTTCAGAACCCTTTAAAGATATAAAATTTTGTCTATGGTCCTGTACACTTGAACAAATATTAGCATATCTAATTGACAATTTTTAATACCTTGTTATCATCAAAACCTTAAGGGTGACATATGTTAAACATTTTTGTTCTAACAATTTTCCCCACTCTAATGGTTAAACGCATTTTGTTCCAACAATCTCCCCCTTTTTGATGATGACAAACATTAGTATAAAAAAAAATTCAATTGTTGTTAATCTAATTAACATGTTGACTATATGGGTTTGAGGTTTGTAAGCTCCCCCTGAGTTCTATTCATGTTAATTAAATTTATCATTAAGGTGCAATATTCACTAAGAATAATCTCACATAAAAAGTTAAGAGATAAGAAGATGGTCCTATTAATTTAAGTTGTTTAGAAATAAATTAATGGGGCTCAGCGCTTGTAATACTATACTCTACTCCCCCTTTTGTCATCAACAAAAAGTATAAAAATATAAAGACAAAAAGAAAAAGATGAGAAAAAAAAAGATTAAAAAAAAGATTAAACACGTGAAGTTCAGAAGCAAATGGTCAGAAGTAGTAATATTGATCAGAAGCAGTAAGATAAGTTTAGAAGCAATAAAATTAGTTCAGAAACAAAGAGACAACAGATAAAAAGAAAACAGGCTAAGGTGTGCAACTAAGGTTGGGCTTGTTTCTAAAACATTTCCATCATTTGTTTCATCATCTTGTTGGTCTCTTCAGATTGCTGCTTCATTTCTCTTTTTAAGTCTTCATTGCTTTGGATCAACTTCTCTTCTACGACTCTAGCTTCTTCAAGCTTAGCTTCTGTAGATGCCTTGTACTCTATCAGAAGTAGCTTTTGCTCTAGAAGTTCCTTCTTCAGCTGCCTGTTCTCTTTCTCTAATTCAGCATTCTTTTGCAGCACAGCTAGTCTTGGTGATGCTTGCTTGACATTCATCCTTGTCAACCAGTTCACATTGAGCTCCCTTTGGTGAATTCCAGCTGGAATGAAATCAGTTTCATTCCTTTGCCTTAAGCATAGAGGATGCTTCACCCAAGTCTTCAGGACTCTAACTTCTTCAAGATTGCTGGTAACTCCCTTCAGCCAATCTTTGAGCTTCTACTGAGCTGTTTCTTGATCATCCAAGCATGTTCTTTGAAGAGCAATCAAGACATTTTCAGCTCTTTCCTTCAATCTCTTCCAGGATTGCTCATAGCTTTGTTCATGAATAAGATTATGTCTTGTTTGAGTTAGCCTATTGAGCTCCTGAAAGATGTTATTACAAACATATGGTAACAAAGAGGAATCCAGATACATGGTTGGTGGGAATGGAATTTTATCTGGTTTAGCAGAAGTGGTGGATTGTATGGCTAGGTGAAATGATGAAGGTTGGTTATTTGTAGGTTGTGATGGGATTGTTGGTCTCTGACATGTCATCAGAAGCAGAAGTGGAGACATAATTGGTTATATCAATCTCCATTTCAGTTGCTTCTGGTTCACTGACCTCTTTAGTACATGATGTAGACTCAACATTTTCAGGGATGATTTGGATTTTGGTTGAGGTTGTTTGTGGGTCAACTAATTGGTGTTGGGGGCTTTCTGAAGTAACTTCATCAGAAGCTACCTCAGAGGCTGTCTGAAGTTCAGATGCAACTTCAGGCAGTTCACCAGAGTAATGACTAACCAGTTGATCTAAAACATTTGGTTCAGCTAGTTTTGTGGGTGATTTAGGTTAAGAGTTAGATGGTTCACATGTGTTGGTTTTAGTTTGGGTTTGGTTTTGGGTTTGGGTTTTGGATGATGTGGCAATAGTTGCAGAGGCTGATCCAGCTGGTTCATCAGCAAGTGCAACATTGAGGGGTTCAACCATAGGTGGTTGTAGGGGATGGTCAATTGGGAGTTTATTGCAAATGTCTATTCTCTTTTGAGACATTTCCCCTATGCTTTTAAGAACAGCTGGGTACACTGGCTCAAAAGGTTTGGCATTGACTTGTTGTTGTTGTTTGGTGGATGGTGAGATGTTTTTGTAGAGAAGGTTAAGAGGGACATCATCTATATCAGATGAGTCTGGGGAGGAGATGGAGGTTTCAGATCCGGATTCAACTTCTATAATGTTAACAGAGTTTGAGACATCAGGATTACCTCTTGAAGCAGCTGCTTCTGAAGTTGCAGCTTTCTCCTCAAGAGCCTTTAGTAGCTCACCAAATGCCACAAGTTGTTGCAAGTCTTCAGAGAGTGCAATAGCAACTCGAGCATCTTCACTGGTTGTCTTCTTCAGTAGCACATCTGCAGGCACTGAGATTTGAGCAACTAGTTCAAGTGCTTTCTTCTTTAAGACTTCCCTTGTAACCAATGAAGTGGCAGCTTCTTCTTGTTCTTCCTCAGCAGCCAGGCTTGCTTGCCTTAGCTTCCTAATAGCCATCTTCCTTTTCTTAGATGACTGAGCAGTATCAGCTGGCTTGTTGCTTCTAGTTCTTTTGTCCAGAACCTCAGAAGCATCTAGCTCTTGTGCTTCTTGTTGAATGGTGAGCACTTCAGTATCAGATGTATTTTCTTGAGAAGCATCAGCTTTTGACTTCTTGGCTTTCTTTGAAGCTTGTTCTGGAGTACCTTCAACATACTCAGCTTCTATCATTGCTCTCTTCTTAGACTTCCTGCTCTTAGCAATAGGCAGGGCACCTCCATACATTGTTTCAGGTATGTCACTGATCTTGATGGTTTGACCAGTCCTCTCAAACTGATCAACCATATACATGACTTGAACTTCTATAGGGTCTTGCTTGCAGATAGGAGGAAAGTCATCCATAAGATTGGATAAGACTGTGGATTCCTTCAAGTCTGTACTAAGCACCTTGTAGTCCTCCTTCTTGATCAGCTTCATATGCTTGAGAGTGCTGCCATTTATGATTTTCCCTGTTATTGTGCCAAGCTGAGCATCAGTAAAGTAGTTGACCTCTTTGAGTACATTTAGAATTCCTCCTTGGTGAAGAATTTCTAAAATTAGCCTACCATAGGGAATCTAGGTCCTCTTGATGGTTTGGCTTTCCTTGAGTGTCTTGATCATGTTCCTGAAGATGTACTTGGGCACATTTGCTTTCTGCTTGGTCAGAAAGAAGTGTAAGAACACTCTATGATCCAGAGAGGGTTGATCTCCACCACCACCTTTTGGTAGGAGATTCTCATTCTGAATCTTCAGCAACATCTTGATCTTCATGCTAAACTCACTGTACTTTCCCTTCTTAGTACTGTTGAACATGGTTTTGTTTACAATGTCGTTCCAAGGACTTGTCTTGTTGTTGTCCAGGCCATTCACAAACTTTCCTTCAGAAGCTCTCCTGATCACCCATGTGATAGAAGCTTCTGAGATATAAACAGGAATCCCCATGATGCTTGATCTGATTTCTATGCATCTAAAGGGTTTCAGGCCCATTTCTTCTCTAGTCTTGCCTTGCAGACTAGGATCAATCAGCACCTTCTCCTCCATTTCCATCTGAGAAGCCTTCCTATCATACACTTGTGCTCTTACCCAGAAGTGTCTAACCAAACTCAAATATGATGGACCATTAAGTATTCCAAAGTAATATTCCAGGTCTTGTGCTTGATATATGTCTCTTAGCTCGCATCCATGATAAGCTAGAGAGATGAAACCTACGGGGTTTTCAACCTGTACGTTGAGTTCCCATTCTTCAAGGGACATGGTTCTCCCCCTGATTTCGTAAATTCACACAGATACACACAGAGATTGAAAGTGTAGATAGTGATTGTGAGTTGTGTGTGTTTTGTCTAAGTGTTTTGAGTAAAACGTTTGCAATTCAGACAAAGGGGACAAACAAACATAGCATTAATGACATTGGGGGCGCGAGATAGTACATTCAAAGCTGAATTCATCATTGCCCTCATACGTTATACACCAATACAAATAAGCCACGTCAGAGGATTCTTAGAGTAACTGCTTAGCTAGTGGGGCACGTGTTACAAAAAGTAACTTCCAACGTTTCCACTAACTCTGCTGTCAGGAGCACAAAGTCCAGCTTCTGGAGTTCAAATGCTGACGTCATCTTCAGAAGCACATTTTCCTTAGAACCTCAGTAAAGAGCTTCTGATGGACTATAGCTTCTGAACGACTTCAGGACTTAAATTCCAATTCATGAGCAAGCAGATTTAATCAGACACAAAGTGCATGTTCAAATTTTTCTTTATAAAATCAAATCTTTCCACAGTTAAAGGCTTAGTAAATATATCAGCCCATTGATGTTCAGTATCAATGAATTGTATATCTAAAATTCCTTTTTGAACATAATCTCTGATAAAGTGGTGTTTGATTTCAATATGCTTGGATCTTGAATGTAAAATTGGATTATTTGACAAACAAATAACAGCAGTATTATCACAATAAATGAGAATACTGTTAGCATTTATCTGATAGTCTTCCAACTGATGTTTCATCCAAAGTAGTTGTGTACAACAACTTGTAGCTTAGATGTATTCTGCTTCTGCTGTAGACATAGCAATAGTTGCTTGTCTTTTTCTAGCCCAGGATATCAGATTCTCACCAACGAACTGAGAGTTTCCACTGGTTGATTTTCTTTCAATCCTATCACCAGCAAAATCAGCATCACATAATCCAACCAACTTATAATCTAAGGATTTCCTATAGAGGAGTCCAAGATTTGTTGTTCCTTTCAGATACCTGAAGATTCTATTAACAGCAGTTAAATGAGATTCTCTAAGATCTGATTGAAATCTTGCACACAAGCATACACTGAACAAAATTTATGGCCTAGATGCAGTGAGGTATAACAGAGAACCAATCATAACTCTGTACAGCTTCTGGTCTACCTTTGTTCCAGTATCTTCTTTGCTTAAGATGCAGGTTGGATGCATTGGAGTGTTCATCACTTTACAATCTTCTAGCTTGAACTTCTTCAAAAGCTCCTTTGTATACTTTGTTTGATGAACATATACTCCATCTTTGAATTGATTGACTTGAATTCCAAGGAAGAACTTCAATTCTCCCATCATGCTCATTTCAAATTCATCCTGCATTAACTTTGAGAATTCCTTGCAAAGAGATGCATTAGTAGAACCAAATATTATATCATCAACATATATTTGCACAACAAGAATCTCTTTCTCAAGAGTCCTTCTGAAGAGTGTTGTGTCAACCTGACCTCTTTTAAAATCATTTTTAATCAGGAAATTACTTCGTCTATCATACCAAGCTCTGGGAGCTTGTTTCAAGCCATATAGTGATTTCTTAAGTTTAAAGACATGATCAGGATGTTTAAGATCCTCAAAACCAGGAGGTTGCTTAACAAACACTTCTTCTTCTATGACTCCATTAAGAAAGGCACTCTTGACATCCATTTGATATAATATTATGCCATGATTGATTGCATAGGATAGAAGTAACCTAATTGCTTCCAATCTTCCAACTGGAGCAAAAGTTTCAGTGTAATCAATGCCTTCTTGTTGACTGTAGCCTTGAGCAACAAGTCTAGCTTTGTTTCTAGTTACTTCACCCTGTTCATTCAGCTTATTTCTGAATACCCATTTTGTTCCAATAATGTTCTTCTGTAGAGGTTTGGGTACCAGATCCCACACATCATTTCGTTGAAATTGATTGAGCTCTTCTTGCATAGCTAATATCCATCCATCATCTGAAAGTGCTTCATCAACTGTAGTAGGTTCAATCACAGATAACAGTCCTATCATAGACTCCTCTGGTCTGAAATATGATCTTTTTCTTCTAGAACTTTCTTTGTTTCCAATGATTTGATCCTCAAGATATGAAGACTTGTACTTGAAAGTGTTCTTGGATTGATCAGCTTGCTGGGAGCCATCTTGTGCTACATTAGAAGCAACTTCCTCTTGTGCTTCTAGAGTGGGATCAGCTTCTGGACTAACTTCAGATGCATCAATCTGATCAGGTTCTGGAGTATCTTCAGAATCCTGTATATCTGCAAAACTTTCATCTTGCTCTGGAGTTTCATTTCCAGGATCTTTGTCATCAAATTTAACGTGCATTGATTCTTCAACACAGAGTTGAGCGGTTTTAGAAGGCGGAAAGAATCGGGCAAGGAATGCTCGCCTCATTTGATCCCAAGAAGTGATGGAACCAACTTCCAAAGAATGGAACCAAATGCTAGCTCTATCCTTTAAGGAAAAGGGAAAGAGGTGCAGCCTTACCGTTTCTTGGTTCGCTTTATGGGTTACACTAAGCCTAAAGAAAGTTGAAATATGCAGGTTTGGATCCTCAGTGGGTGATCCAGAAAACTAGTTTTACTGCACCAAGTTAAGTAATGCAGGTTTTATTTCAAAATCGTCACCCTCAACCGTTGGGTACACAATAATAGCACGTGGCTCTACCGTAGAAGGGATTGCATACTCTTTAAGTGTGTGTTCTTCAGCCATGTCGTTTATTATTTTGTGTCTCCCTAGAAGATAACGGTGAAAAAAGGAAGGAAGAAGAAAAGAAAATTCTAATCACTAAGAAAAATTTAATTAAATTAGTTAACTCCCCGGCAACGGTGCCAAAAACTTGATGAATAAAACCGTAAGTGCACGGTTCTACCGAAGTAGTAAAAAGAGAGTATCGTTCCAACAAGGAGTTGTTCAACTTAATTAACTTTTAGAAGATGATTAGAAGAAAGTGCAGTTGTAAAGATTGGATTTTTAATGGTTTAAAAGAATAATAATAAAAAAGCGCCTTAGGATTATTGGTTCATCATAATAACAAACCCTTCACAAATAAACCCTAAACCTAAACTTGACCCTCGACCTACATTCTAAAGACAAGTTTCTCTTAAGCGTATCAAAGCTCTTTCGAAGTTAGTGAGTGTGTTCCTCTAGCAACCACGCCTATTCTCATGGTTGATTGCTATTAGAATCCTTGAAGAACGAAACTTTATATGTCTCAAGGTTTGCTAGACTATTCTCATGTTTCGCAACCCTTGTCTAATTTCACTTGTTCCAATATCAAAGCTCCGCTGTCGCATTATGAATTGATATTTGTGATGACGAATTAACAAATACTAACCCTCCGCTGTCGCATTATGAGTTTGGTATTTGTTAATTCATTATAAAAATGATGAAATTAGATTAGAAAGGAGATTTATATAAAATTAGGGTTTATGGCTTGGTTTGATTACGATTATGTCATTAGACTTATCCAACAATCCCAAGACAAGAGGAGTCTACTCACTCATGCTCATCGTAGACATAAAAGAGAAGAAGAAGAACATAAAGTAAATAACAAGAAAATAAAGAAAGAACTTTTATTAAGAAAGACAATTGTCACTATTGAATTCCAAGAACAAAAGATGATTTGTTGTGATAGCTAGCTACTCTATTTATAGTTTACAATGACTTAAGCCCTAAGAAATATAACACTAGAATGTTCCACAAGAAACCACGAGCTTTTAGGTCAGAAATAAACTAATAGGTAGCTTGTCCGAAAAGCAAAAGGCAGCAAAAGTGGCTTCTGGGGGTTGGCACGACCGTGTGGCTGGTGGCACGGGCCGTGCCAAGCTTCTGACTTGGGGAAATATATTTTTGTCTTCATTCTTCGTATTTTCAGCCCAAATCAGCTCCAAATTCTCTTTCTTTTCCTCCAAGACTCAATCTTTCAATTATTTGATCCAGAAATATAATAACTTGCAATTGAAGTAAAATAACTCTAATAAGGAAATAATATTAAATAAAATAAACTCAAATCTAAATAAAACAGACTCAAATATTATATTAAAAACACTAATTATTGACTCATCAATGATGGTAATGTTTCTGCTGAGAATGCTAATGTTCCTATGGCAGAAAATTATGCTAACGTGAATGTTGATGATGCAAGTGAAAATGGTGATATCAACTCATACAAGTCTGAAGAATTAAATAGTCCAATTAGTAGTGATGAAGAGGGGAATGGGAGAGAATTATTCCCTCAGTTTAATCCAGTTGCACATTTTGGTCAAATACAGTTTGAATTAGGCATGGAGTTTGATAAGCTGATGGGCTAAGAAACATAAGGTGGGCTAAGAATGACAAAGAAAGTGCAAGAGCTAAGTGTGCCCAAGATGAATGCAAATGGGAAATCGATTGTTCATGGAGCAAGGTTAATCAAAGCTTTCAAGTGAAGACTTATTATTCTGAGCATACATGTTGCAGAGGTTTTAAGAACAAGCAAGCAACTAGAAAGTGGGTTGTAAGCAAGCTTTAACATCAAATTAAGATTCAACCAAGCATCACATATAGTGAGTGTTTTGATTAGTTGAAGAGGGACTTTGGTATACATGTCAATGACTCAAAGTTGTTTAGGGCAATTAAAGAGGCTAGAGAATTGGTGGAAGGCAGTCCGAGGGAGCAATATGGTAGGGTATGGGATTATTCTCATGAAATAAAAAGGAGCAATCCAGGTTCATCATGCTTCATAGACACAATACCTATCCCTAATGCCCCCCTGTAACACCCCGTTTTCCCAAACAATGTAAATAATACAAATAATCAGAGTATTCAACGTAAAACGGAATGTCACACTACTTTTAATTATCAAAACAACCCTGTCAAAAATTCGTTTAACATCGCGCGGAAAATTTAGTTCATTATTCAACAACTTTGTTCAACAATCTTTGGCACTACGGCCTCAACATAAATAATCTTAAAGGAAAATCTTAATCCAAAAAGGTTCAACAACATAGTTCATAAAGCAATACATAACAATGGAAAACAAAGCAAGAATCCCCATCCCGTTACGTATCAGAGCGACCCTAAGACGACACTCAAGAGAGTCAACTCACAACAGCAGCTAATCCTGGTTATCTGCACGTTACCAACATAGGGGCAACATTCAAACAGAATGGGTGAGATTTCACATTCAATAATAATAAGCATATAATTCATCAACGAAATTTAACAACCTAAACAACAATCATTAACAACAATAATAGTTCACATATACTTATCATCAATAATATTTTGTTGGAACAAGGGTGTTTCACAAGTCACCTATTGAGTTTTGACAATAACAAGGTATTAAAAATAATCAATTGGATATGCTAAACAATTTGTTCAAGTGTGCAGGATCCATAATCAAAGTA
>Ga0315913_1010708_pt1 | contig 10497 bp, 4 predicted proteins | sample MpolsnodulesMG_FD_207736 | JGI IMG/M metagenome (GOLD analysis project Ga0315913, IMG submission 207736) | Medicago polymorpha root nodule microbial communities from Los Angeles, California, United States - small nodules | ecosystem: Host-associated > Plants > Roots > Nodule | place: USA... | reverse complement strand
ATCAATTGAGTTAGATTTAACTTGGTTTTGTGAATCGTATCATAAACTTTTTGAAAATGTTCAAGAACGTGAGATTTTTCGGAAACTCGTTTTCTCAAAGTAAAAGGGTAGGATTAGGGTTTTGTACTGTAACCATGATTTTTAAAAATAATTTGAAGGGTGTGTGAGCTTTAACATGGCTTTACTTTGAAAATTGAAATTCTTTTGAAAAGTGTTAAAGTGAGACGAACTTAGGTGAATTTTGGGATTTGTCGGAGTTAGTCTATGAAACGTATATGTATATACTACTACACTCATATGTGAATTGTGTGCATACTCTCGGTTGAGGCGTTTGAACTTGTTTACTTTGATTTTGGTGGGATAATCGAAAAATGCTAGTTTTCATAAACATAGATGAACTTTGTCAAATTAATACTTTATTGTCCGATAACTTGTAAGAGACTTCAAATTCATGTTAGTGTGATAGAATTGATGATGATTGGGTGTTTAACATGATGAATATCATAATGTGTATGTTTTAGGTGAACTGTGAATTTGAAACTTTATCGTTTCTTTGATGTGTTAAATATTGATGAAGATTATGGTGAAGATTGTTTTGATGATTATAAATTGATGAATTGATGATGACTTGTTGATTGCATGGATGTAAGTATTTGATAATGCAATTGTTGGTGAATAACATAATTGGTGATGATTATTATGTTAATATAGTTTTGTGAGTATGCATTGGTAAGTCCTTACTTGAAGTTCATGCATTCATAGTCATAATTGAGATGATTTAAAGAATGTAATTGGTGATGTTTACATAGCTTCTGCAGAACATAATTGGTGATGTTTATTATATTGGTGGATTCATTAATGGTAAAATTATCTCCGGAATCCTATGGTACCACATGCATCTAGAAGAGTCTAGAACATTGCATGCATTTATTAATTGGTGAGTCGAGTCCTTACTTGAATATGTGAATCGGTGTATATGTGCATTGGAGAACTCTTGGTGATTGTCGCGGATACTTGAACAAGGTGAATTGTATGTATACTTGATTGAGCTTGTATATTTGTTGGTTTGTAATGTTGTTGAATTTATTAATCATGTGAAATTAAATTGTGTTATTTATTTTCATTTGATTATGTTTAATTATGAATTGTGAACTAACCCCCAGTGGTCGTTTGGTTGACCGCCTACCTTATTCGTATGGATGGATAGATAACGTGTGGGACTAGTTTTATTATCTTGGTGAGTTGATTGAGGATAGCTTTGGAGCTACCTCATTTTGCTTTGGAGTCTTTAGAGTCAGGCTCTTATTTAGGGGTGTCTGTCTGTTTATTTCCGTTATGACTTGTTGACATATTCTATTCACTCAGATTGTTGAGTTGAGCTTTTATACTTGGTGATGTAGTATGATTATATGACATGGTTACTTGAAGATGTTTATTTTATCGGATGAGATGTTATTATTATTTTTCCGCTGCGATTTTTTGAGAAAATTATTTATGCATGCTTGGTGAATTATTAAAGATGTAACATCTAGATCCTTGAATAATTGTATTATTTGCGTAATTTATCACTCAAGGGGTTTAGGGTGATACATCTCACATCAAATTCTATCACATAAGATGAGTAGTGACAAACACTAATGCATTCCAATATATTCTTTTGAACTTAACCCTACTGCCCTACCACCTGACAAGTTTCAATTGAAAAAGGAGTAGGATTAAGCTCAAAACAACATTTTAGAAATGCATTCTCGTTTGTCACACTCATCTTATATGAAGGAATTCAACGTGAGAACCTATATAGTTGATTCGGTAGAATACAACATGTGTTCTCTCAATTCTTTCGAGTTTTCAAAAAGAATTGCAAAACTTTACATTAAGTATAAGACACTTCAATGCAAACATCTTCAACATTAACAAGAATTAAACTAAAATCCAACTAAATAATGACACAACATAATAATACAACCTAATCTTCATCTGGTCGAATCAAACTCTTGAGAATATCTTCATAAGATGTCAGCAACGAAAGATCCAACTCGATCATCGAGAACATGATGTGCTGACCAAATATCGAGAACATGCTCCTTATGCCGTCGTCGTTCGTGAGCATCATCTAGCTGAACTGCAATCTTCCAACTGAGTCGATCGATGGACGTCGATACCCATCACCGTCCACCCTCCTTTTGTCTCTGTGGTTCAGTTGTTGGTTGATTTGATCTAGTTGATTCTTCAGAGCTACTAACGTGACATCGACCAGAACCCTGAATAGATTGGGCTTTCCACCGTTGAAGCAGACTGCAGCTAACATCGGGTTCGAATCTATTGGATAAATGTCCATGGATTCCGACCTACACCATATGAAATTAAAAATGATCAATGAAACACTCATTCAAACTGATACGACCTCGTTAGATGAAGGATTTGTGAGCAAGTATAGTTGCACTTGATTATATTCAGTTATTTCCCTTTTCTAATTTTATGGTTCCGTTTATTTCCTTTCCTAAATTTATGATTCAGTTATTTCCCTTTCCTTAGATTATGCAATTTGTTATGCCAAGATTGGATATATATGATGTAACAGTGAACTAATTCTGATATGTTGAATAATAACAAGGTTTCACTTTCTTCCCTAATTTCTCATCTATTTTCTCTCTAGGAGTTTACACGCACTCAAAGAGTGCCCTTTTCTTCATCTCTTTTCTCTATAGGAGTTAACACTCACTCGAAGAGTGCCCTTTTCTTCACTCTAAGATAATTAGGGTGTATCATTGGTGCTCTCAATGAAAGCAAAACTGAAACAGAGAAGAATGAAATGCATACCTATTTAGCACTATGCAAAATAGACACCTCCAATTTGGAGCAAATATATATGGTGCTACAAAAGAAGGGTAGCTATGTAAGCACTCTTTGTGTCCCTCTCTCTCTAATATTTGATATCACTATATTTTTTAAGCCAAGTGAGTAGTAGGATGCCAGCTCACATAAAATATATTTAAAAACAAAGATTGATACAAAAAAAGAGAAGGGGAAGAGACCTAAACCCTATAAAAAGGAAGAGAATCTAATTCTAAAGGAACATAATTATAGAAAACAAAGTTGTTTGAAGCTAAACAACACATCTATTTCCTTCTCTATTTATGTGCGAAACAATGAAATTCCTTGATCCGTTTCTTACTTCCCAAGGCACCAAACATTTGAAAGCATGAAGAACCATCATGGAAGCAGTTTCTAACCAAATGTTCCTCCAATTCTTATCTCTAGCAATCTCAATAGCTCTTATTGCACCAGACAACACAACAATGACCTTCTGCAAAACAACCAATGAAATGTGCCTGAGGGCAATAAGATATTTTAAACTTGCAAACTAAGGGTATGTTGCAGCCTGCCTCTTTTAACTTATCATCAGCAGAGAATTTTTCATGCATTAATCTCCAAACTAGCAATGACTTTGAAGAAGGTCTGTTTGGACACCAAGTTAACTAGCAATGGGAATTGAAGATAAACGCATCTTTGAAGGACAAAGTTCCAGAAGAGGTGTGCTAACAAATTAATTCATCTGACTTTTGCTCTAATGGGATTGTTTCTTGCAACACAATTTGTGTCAGATTAGGAAAAGCTTGAGCCATTTGATTAGGAAAATAGCAGTTACCGTCAAATATGAATTCATTTACTTTGGCTTGTAAATTCACCCACCCTCTAGCTTATCGTTGTTCTCATCATATTGTCCAACATTATTTACCTCCTGGCTGAACTTCGCATTACCAATGACCATTTCTCCTGAGAATCGGAGGATTAAGACTAGAAAAAGAATAATGTAATTGTATAAAATCAAAAGTGCGAAGGAAGTCCTCCCCTTACGTAAGGAAATTAGTTGTTTGTGTATTTAATGTATCAGTTTTCTGTGTTCATGTGAAAAGTTTAAAATGTAGCATTAAGTGCCTATTTGAAATGAAATAAATTTTACAACTTCATTTCGAGTCACTAGGTATTTGTAAACCTTTATATTTTCTCATCTTATTGAAATTGGGGGTGGTGGCGGTGGTTAGGGTGCCACACTATCAAATTTCATCCATGTTATTTACAAGCAAGAAACATATTATCAATAAAAAATGAGAAAATATCCTGAAAAACCTTGAGCAAGATTCATCAATTTTATCCTTTTGTTTGGAATATTATCTTGTCATTTTTTGTCCTTAAATCTTTAATCTTTTCATATTGAGAGTTTATCTTTATCGGAAAAAAAGAGTAGTGTTAGCAACACTCTCTAAAATACTCATTTTCTTATTGGTTTAAATTAAGAAGAATTAAAGTGGTGGGACTTACATTAATTTCATCCAATAAAAGAATGAGTGTTAAATAGAGTGTTGCAAAAAGAGTGTCATTAGCATTCCTCAGCAGTTAGTTGAATTGTCAAAAATTTGATTACTAAGTCGGATTTGGGAACATTAAAGTATGGTTAATTGATAGTAGTATGCTCCGGTGGTTGTTGTAAATCATATTGATTATACTGGAAAATCCCTTAAAAGTATAAATTGCCTAATGTTGCTAGCAGGTGGTGGTGAATAAATATAGCTTTTTCTATTTTATAATTTCTCTATCTCTTAATCTTTTAAGGAAAATGCTATTGAATTTCTTCATGACATTCTTTAAGGATTTTAGATGATACGTTTTTACAAAAACTTGTGCATTCAATGCATCGAAAATTGAAACTTGTACATTCATAAAATCTTACTATTTTAAACTTTTAAAGAGTACTCTTAAAGCACTTGTTAACATTTTCATGTAATTATTACTCAAAATTATTATCAACCGAAGAGATTAAGGAAGCAGCAACCTCATAAATTAGCATACGAATTTTTTGTTTAAGAATTAAGCATAGGAATTTTTGGCATTCATTGGTTTGGTTGAGTTTAGAAATGTCAACTGAATATATGCATTGTACTTGAAAGGTGGTGAAATAAATAGAGAAGTACCTGGTTCTTTATGACGAAAATCTTGAGGCATGTGATGCCAAACAGCCAAGAGACATATTTTGCCATTATTAGGTATAAATGAAAGCAAGACTGAAGTTGGACTTTGAACATGAAATGGTTATTATTTGGTGAGTGACATAGAGAACTTCAACTGAAGGACACATGGGTTTTGGACCGTTCGCCATATTACTTACTCCCTCCATCTCTAAATTATAGTCGTTTAAGGTTTGTGCACGATTATTAAGGAAATGATTAAATGTGTTGATTTTAATGGTAAAATACTTTTTTTTACTTGCAACTATTGATTTGTTTTTCACTAATAAGACTATTTATAAAAAAAAATTGAACTTAAATATAAAATTCACTACAAATTACTAGATGCATTTATTTTTTCTTGTTCAAATAGGGAAATTATGGGTTGACACACTTTTTTTTCCATACCACTCATATACCACTCCAAATGACATTTTTTATTTATATTTCTCTTCCCATTTATCAATTCATTTTTCTCTCATCCACTAAACAAATGCCATATAAGGGTGTACAATGGAGAGTTGCCACATAGGGTGGTCAATATATCATTACTCTTTCAAATACATCTCTTATTAATATTATCAATTTATCTTGGAATATCAAAAATAACTTGAATTCATTTATATATAAAGGGTAATTTAGTAATAATAACACACATTTTAGTCAAATTTATTACTCCAAATTTATTACACCTCTTATCACATTCATTTAATATCCGTAATTTTTGTGAAGTGTTCTTATAAAAAGGGACAGAGGAAATAACATTTTGTCGTCCACAAATATAAAAAAAATAGAAGATGAACTAATTAAAAGAAATCTGTTTTTATTAAACTAGAATGATGTGTATTCAGAGGCTCTATTTAGAATTGTAAAAAATGTACAGGTTGATTGAAAAATAGAGATTGTTGTTGTTGATTAATATACACGTTGAAGAAGTTATACATTGTTTAGAATTGTACAAGAAGAGACAAAACATAACTATATACATAGGCTCTATTTATTCGTTACAAGATGCATCAGTCAGAAATACGTAAGTTTATATTTGACTTCTTTCTTTCTGTTATACTCTTGTTGTCATGTGTCAGCGTGTTGTGAGGGATATGTTAGATATTTTCTCTATAGAATGTGGTTGTATCAGAGTTGTGGAGTAGTTAAGGATAGTTTACGTATTGTAACAATTTTGAATAATGTTATTCTCTAATTGTTATTAGACAACCTTCCTGGTTTTTTCTCCACTTTGAAGATTTCACGTTATATTCTTGTGTTAATATTGTGTTCTTTTATTTTTCTCCATGTCTTTTTTTTTTCTCCAACAATTGGTATTAGTAGCTTTGATTCCATGAGGTATAAAAATCTCCGTACGCTCGTTGGTTGTAATATTGTATGATGTTCCACATCAGAAAAGTGTTGTTTGGCTTGTGGAAAATTTTATTTGCAAAAAGTTTTGGCTTGTTGCAATGTGAAACTTTTCATGTGTAGTTAAGCTGGACGTACAGAAATTTGATTTAGGAATCAATTTTGGCTTGTGGTAAATACAAGTCAAAGACGTGTTGATACATTTAGGATTACACAAGACGCTAAAAGAAAACATTTTCAACATGGACAACGAGAAGTGAGAGTAACTAGATTTTAAAGCTTCGAGTACAATCAACATGTCTTTAGCTATGAATATTCTTGCCAATGTTCTTGCTACGTTGTCAGCCAAGGAACTTTGGGAGAAACTTGAAGGGCTATATCAAGAAAAGGGTATCTCCAATTGGTTGTTGTTGAAGGAGTAGTTTCATCGTTTTCGCATGGATAAATACGATAGTATATCATCTAAGTAGTCTAAAGTGTATTGTCTCTAAATTATAAACTATTGGAGTGAAGATTAAAGATTAAGATAAAGCATTGAGACCCATATTGTCCATTCCATCTTTCTATGAGCATATAAAACTTGTTTTAATATATGGGAAGAAAACTCTGAGCTTTGAAGAAGTTGCAATCAAAACTACTACTGAAGAAATACGATTGAAAAGTGAAGATAACACTTCATTAACTCAATGTTAGCCGCTAGAGATGGACCTTATGTGAAGAAAAACAATGGAATGGTTTTGAAATGTGGAAATGATAGACATGTATTGTATAACTTTCCTGGTTGAGCAACGTCATAAAAAGGCTCTAAGTCAAATGGTTGCAATGTCTCCCTTGCTATGAGAGATGATGATCTTTTCTAACAAAATGAGAAGTGTGACCTAATGTCATTCCCAAGCTGCCATGACAAAGGATGAGCGTTTCTAGTTGGTTAGTACATATGACTTGGTTGAAATTGATGTCGGGTGTGCTATGAGATTATGTCGATGGTTGAAGAGCTTCTTGCCAACATGGAAGTTTCACCATAAGTTTTCATCCAGATTTTCTACATTTGAAAAATCTTGGAGTAGATTTAGCTTCAAGTGAATTATACTCAAACAAGAGTACGATAGTTCTTTTTGAACTATAATTTCAAATGAAGAGAGTGTGAAAATTCTTGGAGTGGTTTATCTTTAAGTGATTATTCTTTTTATTGTGGAGTATGATAGTTATTTTGAACTATATTTGTCGGTGACGACAATGGAAGAGGAAGTATTATTTTCAATCAATATGGAGATTGTTGGTTTTGACTAAAAGTATACAAGTTCAAGAAGTGTCACATTGTTTAGAACGGTAAAGGAAGAGGTATAGAATGATGACATCTTGTCATCATGTAATTTTCTATATAATTTTCCAAGAATAGTTGAGTTCACAACAAGTTTGAGCATGTTAAAGTGTGAAAAGTAGGAAAAATTTAAAGTTTTGAGCAAGAAGCAAAACGTGTTACGATTGGAAAGAATTAGGACACGATTTCACAGGCAAGGAAGTGGTGCATTAGACATTGTGGAATCGGGACACGTTGGTAATTTCGTGTCACAATTTGGGCCATACATTTGTGATCCGTGGGCTTTATAAGAGGAAATCGGGACACAATTTACTTAAATCGTGACAGGATTAGGCGAATTTTTGTGCCTATTTAAGTTGAAGCCTGTTTTGAAAGCAAAGGTTACGATTTTGATAGAGAAAAGTGTGATTTTGAGATCTGAAGACTGTTAGGAGGGCGATTTCATCATCCTTTAATTAATTCATGTATGTTTTAATTATTCCATTGATTATGCTATTTGTAAACTCAATTATGAGTAGCTAAATCTCTTAGAGATTAGGTCTGAGATGATTTTGATGTAACCCTAATTTAAACATGTTGCTGTGAAACTCTATTTGTTGTGAATATCCATCTAGTTTTATTCAATTCAATTGTTCTTAATGCTTTTTATATCCTGATCAAATATAAACATGAATTCGTGAGAATGAATGACTAGTACTGACCATAGCTTTCAACTTAGACCTAATTGAATTGTTCGAATAAACAGGGTTAGTCTAGAAATAGATAATCGTTTATTTGTGATATTAGGTTAACGTTCTTAAAACCTTCAAAGAATATTAGATCACCTAAGGAATTAGGGACTGTAATCTGAGAAGAGGGTCCTAAGTCAAGGGATTGATTAGGGCTATTTTAGTTAACCATCGTAAGACTAGAGAAATAGGTGCAGTGTACCAATTCAGGGAACTTAGAGGATTCAAAAGACCTAGTCTCATCTCTCTATATATTTTCTAAACAAAGTTTAATTTATGTTATTTACTTTTATGCACAACAAACCTACTGCCTCGGGCAACTAAAATAAACTTTACACATCCTATATCATAACACTATTGTTTATTTAAGATTAATACAATCCTCGTGGAAACAAACTTATTTTTATTACTTCGATAGTTTTTAGTACACTTGCTAAATATCTATCATAGAACAATACCATATCTATAAGCTTTATTTCTTCATTACAAGATGCACCAGTTAGAGGTTAGAAAAACACAAAAAAGGGAGTTTGAATTATGTTGATCTCTTACTTATCTCTTTTTATGATACAAGAAAGCATATAGCATTGGAAAATAAAGAGATAAGGGATAAGATCTTATACAAACAATTTATCATGGTTCACCCCACAACCCGGGATTATGTCCAGTCCCCTTTCACTTCCATGGGATTTCATTTACTATAATCAACAACTGATTACAAGAACAACATTATGACGACCTAGTCCTTGATTTCCCTACCTTAACCTAGAGGAATTCCTAATCTCGATTCAAAGATTTAACACAACAAGTTGTTTACACAATCATTGTGTTTACACAAACTCTTGGAGTAATAAACAGACGTGAGATATAATACACTTAGATTGTATTCCTTATGATTTTTCATATGAGTGTCTCTAGACAAGCAATACACTATAAATAAGTTTTATGTACATGTAGTTGCCCAAATGTCTTCATCTTCTTCAAACAAACCTGGTCCTTTAAATACAGTTGAAGATTGATGACTGTTGATAAAGAATTATTTGTCTTTGAATGCCAGAATAATTGTTGTCGTATCCTTTATTAAATGTAGTCAGTGTGGGGTCTTACTATCTCAAAGGTAATTGAAACAAAGAAGAAAAAGAATTCCTAAATTATCATCTAAAGGCTCTCCTTAATATATGAATCCAATAAGTACATCAATATACCCTTTCTTACCTTAGTATTTCTACAAATGCACAGCCCTATGTCGTCTACATTACCTCGGAGAAAATGGTACCATTACTCTGCAATGTTTGGGGATAGGATTTCAGCCTATTTCTAAGTTCATACATCTTCTCTTGGTATGTCGCCTCCCTAGGTCTGATTAAAGCAGTAAGACCATTGCATAATAAAATTAAACAAGACACATAAAATAACTTAATAAAAAACTTAATTAAAATTAATCTAACAAAATAAAATAGAGGTTCATCTTAGAACCCTACCTAATTAGATTTTAGCTACTCATGGTAACTAAAGACAAATTACAAAAGAAAATAAAACATAACTAGAGACTAAGGTTGAAAAGAGATACTTCTCCCTTGAAAACTTATAGAGACTGCCTTCGTCTTGAACCGCTTTGTTCTGAATGAATATTTATGAATGAGATGAGTTATATTTATAGGCTGATTTCCAAGTGGGTTAAGGCTGAAAAATTGGGCTTTTTTTGGATAGACAACACGCTTTCAATGTACTCATGTCCAAGGAGCCGAAGCCGCCAAAGCAATCAACAAATGAGCATAATCCAATTGTTTGTGATAATACTCCCACTCTGCAAAAAAAGGAACAAGAATTTGAAGTCATGAAAGACATGGAAGAAGAGGAAAATTTCGGAATGTCACTAGACTTCTTAGATAGGTTATAGGTTATGACACTTTTTGGTTGGTCGGTGTTCGTCCTATTTCTTGGTGGTATTACAGCCCAACGTACTTTTGGGTGGCCGGTTATGTAATTTGGATATTTGTGCCCAATATGTAACTAATATTATATATATATATATATATATATATATATATATATATATATATATATATATATTAAATGAAGTGAG
>Ga0315913_1010706_pt1 | contig 10500 bp, 3 predicted proteins | sample MpolsnodulesMG_FD_207736 | JGI IMG/M metagenome (GOLD analysis project Ga0315913, IMG submission 207736) | Medicago polymorpha root nodule microbial communities from Los Angeles, California, United States - small nodules | ecosystem: Host-associated > Plants > Roots > Nodule | place: USA... | reverse complement strand
TATGACTAGTACTATTACAATCTTTGGCTTATACATAACATAATCAGGTAAATAGTGTCCTTTCCATATTGTTTTTGGCCTATGTTAGGGATGAGGTTCCTATGCTAGTTGATTTCATGGATTCATAGCAATAGTGTTTGGATTTTCACTTGGAAAATTTTGAACTTTGGTTTGTGTAAAATCATGCACATGAACTTAATTAATCAAATAACACCCTATGGAGTTTTTTAAGAGCTAGTAGTGTCTCTTTCAACAGTATACCACAATAAAATAGAAACTGAGATAGCATGCATTAGTTAAAGTAGCTCAACAATAATTTTTGTTCTATGAATAGAATAACCTAGTTTCAAAACTAATGCCTGTCTTATTTTGTATTGAAAAACAACTATTTTAATAATCATTATAAAATAGTGGCAGCACTGGTGAGGTCCAAGCTCAAATGGAAATTGGATCATCGTCAAAAATAATGTGAGCATGAACGAGCGGAACTGCAGCTGCTCTATAATCGTAGAGGTATACACCATTGACCAAATTATGGGAACAAAGATGTCTCATTGATTTTTGATTTTTGTTTTCTTTTATACTTCTATATTGATTGTTGTATTTTTAGAGAGGTCATATCAAGAGTTATTTTAATGGACGCTTGCAATTTTAAGTTATTCACTCTAATCAAATTATATCTTGAAAGGTTCATTCCAAACAATCTCAAATAAATTCCGTTTAATTTTTCATATTGCTTAAAGTTTAAACTAAACTCGTAAAAAAAATGAAATGCTAAAGAGTCTCTTTGAGGCATTGGATAATAAGAGAATAAAAATAGAAATATTGTATTGAAAAATAGTAAAAAATAATAAATTTAATTTTTTTAAAATCAAAATGTTGTTTAATTCAATATAAACATGCTATTTTTTTGTTTCTTTAACAAATGCAAACATGCAAACTTGTTACCATAACCCAAAAAATAAAATCTTAGTTGAGATTTTAACTTTGTTAGATTGTGAAAATAGATATGATTTTCAATAAATTATTATAGGGAAAGAATACGAGTCAGACTGTAGGAACATTAATTTGAATCAAAATCAATCAAAAGAGGATTCTTTGTGAAATGAAATAGGGCACAAAAAGACAGATGTGATCATGAAATTGCAGGCAATTTACCAATAGTATATGAAGGGATGTCATATCACAAAGATTAACGTGAGGTAGCAGACAACATATATATATGGTAACTTGTCAATCAAGGCAAAAGGACCAAGAAATTGCTTTCAAAAGTGTCAACAGCAACAAATCATTACCATTACTTTGACCATCCTATGATTATGTGTGTGTATTTGTTTAGCTAGAGGTTGTCATTGTTACAACATTACTATTGGATGCCTAGTTACAATAAATTCAAAGTTGCGAACCAATATTTACTAACCACAATAAACAAATCAAATTTTGTTACCCAGTAGTAACTAACCAGTGTGTTAGAAATTAGAAAATATTAAGAAATGCTAAGTAATAATTTGTTAAAGAAGAATATATAACAAACTGTGGTGGACCACGGTTCATCCCAAAAAAAAATTAAAAAAAGTTTTATAGGATAAATTATTATGTTTCAAAATTTTGTAGCATAGAGTAAAAATGAAAGAATAACAAGGCTCTAACTCATTTGTCATAAATAAAAACCAAGTAATATTTATTAATTTTGATTATGTATGAATTAATTGTAAAATATAAAGTTGAATATATTTTTCATCACGACCAAATAATCAAATTTTGATTCAAATTTTGATTTTATTCTCATAAGCAAATCATATTTGTTAGATTAAATTATATTCTCCTCCCCCCAAAGATGCTTGAATTACACTCATCTCCCTTCTTATGTTAAAATATACACTATCCTCCCCTTTTATTCAAAATATATTAGAAAACTTGTCACTCTCCTCCCCTAAGAGAAGTTTAAATTGCATTCCCCTCCCCTCTTACGTTAAAATCTACACTTTACTCCTTCAATATTATTTTTTTATTTCTAATAATCTAGAAAAAAAATAATAATCAATCACATTTCGAAAAAAATAGTATTGCAGGTCTATTTTAATATAATCAAAATTTGAATACAGATTTTTCGCTATTTTTTATTCACAATTTCATTAACATGTAGTTTTAAATCCTATTATAAAATATGAAACAACCCAAAATAAAATTAAAATATGTGAAAAATTACTAAAGACAATAAAACATGGTTATTTAAAAGTTAATTTTATACCCTAAAATATAAAATCAATAGCAAAATATTTAAATTTTAATTATCATTGATAGTTAAATTATAAAGAAATGAATTTATTGTCTTTAATAAAAATATTTATTTATGTTAAAATAGATTAAAGTGTAGTGCATATTTAATTATTAGAAAGATGGTTGTAATTCAAGCATCTTATAAAGAGGGGAGTATAAAGTTTAGTTTTTAAGGGAGGAGAGTGTATATTTTAACATAAGAGAGGATGAGTATGTAATTCAAGTTTTTCTTACAGAATGAAAATGTAATTGTAGTGGTTTACATCTCCCCATTATGTGTTATAATCATACTTTTAAGTCACTCAAAATGCTTACATAATTACTTTAGATTTTTAAGATATGTATTTTAATTTCTTGATGATCAACTTTGTATTTACTTCTTTAAAAAAAACTATCTTTAATGCTTATTAAAATATAAATTTTGTACTTATATAAATTTTGTACTTATATTTATATTTGGCTCCACCCTGCATTTCAAACAAATTTATTATTCTATTAAATTTGTTTACCCTAATTTTGTTAAAAGTTACTGTAATAAGAGACACCCTTAAATTTTTGTTACGAGCAGCATGATGCTTGAAGTGACCGATTGAACATTAGTTTCCCTTTATACAGTGAATTTACTTAGCATGCACGTGTGGGGAGTCTGAGCCAACCCTGTCGTAGGGGGGCCTCTTTTAGAGTTCAGAATATAGGACACGTTTAGGACACTCAGAGTCAGAATGTTTCAAAATTTTGTAGCATAGACATAGAGTAAAAATGTGCGAATATCAAGGCTCTAATTCATTTGTCATAAAAATCAAGTAATCTGTGAATTAATTGTAAAATAAAAGGCCGAATATATTGGTTTTTATTTCTGATCCTAATGCTAAAAATATTTCATGTCTGACCCTTTTTTATATAAATCTTAAAGAGGTCAGATATGAAAGGAAAAAAAATTGGCCTTAGGGTTAGAAGAAAAAATTCGAATATATTTTTTGTCACTACACTATTTTTTTTATACTAGAATGAATTAAATATTATTTTTTAAATATGAAAAACTCTATATAAAAGTGGCAAAAATTTGGTCTATAAATACCCGTAAGTTTAACTCAGTTGGTTGGAATATTGCATATTTTATGCAGAGTTGGGATTCGAACCCCAGACACAGTTGACAGAATGGTGAAAAAAAATTGGTCTATATTTCAAATTTGAATGTAAAAAATCATTCAAAATACATGTGGATTTAGCAACAGAAATTAAAAATGCTTGCATAATAATTTTGGAACGATTAAAATGTTCAATTTTTTATAGAGACAAAATACGAAACATGATAATTTTTTAAAGATCGAAAACATATTTAAACCTAAAATATGACAAATAAATTGGTTATAAAATAATTTATTTTAAATATATACATTTATAGGCTATAATTTATTGAACTGAAAGACAAAGACATCTCTGTATGTAGAATCTCAATTTGGTTAGAACCTCTTTGACTTTTCTCTCATTTCTAATTCTTCCAATTTCACTTTCACAATTCTGTCAACTTCATTTTTTTTTTTTTCATTCATAAAATCCACTCTATACAACTCTGAATTCCAAACTTTTCTGTTACTATCATCATAATAAGGTCAAGCAAATTAATCAGTGCCTTTCAAAATAGTATTTCCATAATCTTCACAAGTCACAACACAAAACTATAGGCTATATTATTTCCAAAGATATGTTAACGTTGCTATACTCAATATTCAAAGTCTTATCTTGAAATAAGTAGTAATATTAGACCTTTCCATCATTACATATACAACTTCATTTTCTATCTCCCTTGCTTCGGACATGAAAACAGCTTCAAATTTGACTAGAATATTTTATGCTGTTCATGCATCTGACAACAGAAACAAGGGAAGGAATACAAAATAAAAAATGTTTATAAAACAATGACATTTTCTTTTTTTGGTACAAAACAATGACGTTTTCTTTAATAAACGTTAAATTTTTTTGTGTCTAAAAATAGTGACATTTTATATTTAGTATCTATAATTAAATTTCATAAGTATAGTTCTAGTCTCTATTCTAACAATCATTTATAAAACAAAGTGATATCCTTCACAAAAAAACATAGTGATACGTTTAGTCTCTCAAAGAACTGAAAATTAGGTCATATTAAAGCATATTAGGAATTAAAAATAAATATTTAATTAAAATTTGTGTTAAATTTTTTGAATTAATTAAGCCAAATAATATCATGCCCTTGTCGTATTCCAAAACCTACCAAGTATAGTGAACTAAAACTTTTGCCTACCTCCGTGGCGCCTTCTAGTTCTATAATTTGCTTATTGACTCTTTCCAACGTATTTCAACCCTAAAGCCTCTGTTCAGAATACTTCCTAACTTTCAATCATGGTGGTTTCTCAACTCCTAATCCTAATTAAGATGGTGGCTGCTCAACTCCTAATCCTAATTAAGATGAAAACCATGATGCTTAGTAGTGTTATTCATGCATTTTGCTCATTTCATTTCTTGCATAGTGATGTGCACTTTTGGTGGTTGTACCTATGTTTTTATCTTGACAATTTTCCCGGTTTATGTTTTACGTTATTGAACTTGTGACTTTATGATTTTTATTCCATTGTGTCTAAATGTTGACTTTACAATTAATATAGGTGTTCCTTTATGCATTGATACGTGTATCAAGGTTTTAAAAAACAGTTCTTTATTGGAAAAAAAAGGCCGTGACAAAAAGGTATAGGTAGTAGCAGACACATATCTAGTGTGGGGGCAATGGGGTCAAGCGACCCCACTTGCCTCCACTTATGTATTGTATTTTTAACCCAAAATTAGATATATATATATATATATATATATATCTAATTTGACCCCTTTATATAGTATTATTGTATTCACATAGTCTATTTATTACATTACAAAAAATTACTAAATTAAGAAGGATCCTAATTAGTGTTCTAAGAGCACTAGTTAATAAATTAAAAGTAGTTTTTTTTATAAAAAATTGTTATAATTATTATATCGATACAAACAACGCTTATTTTTAAGATAAAATTTTCTTTATAAAATCTTTAACCAATTATCTTAGATCATATCGTTGGCAAGACCATAAAACTACTATTCTTATATTTGTTGAAAAAGGTTGTGACTGACACTACGTTGCTGGTGAAAAAATAATTAATTATGGTTATATTTTTTATACTCCGCTAGAAGTGGACAAATATTTTTAAAAAATCAACACTTTAGGGCAATTATAAACATAACTTGTATAATTTTCGCACACTTACACGTTTATAAAGTTTTAAATAAATTTTTATGATATAACTTGACCCCACTTATTAAAATTTCTGGATTCGTCACTGGGTAGCAGATATTACTGCTTTTCATCGTTTTTACAGAGTGAACAAAAAACACGACGAAACGCCGTTTCGGCCGCAAAAAAAATGTCGTTCATGACAATAGACATAGAATCTGGATATTTTTCAATTGAGATTGATGACAGTAATATTTTTTTTAGTACATATTTGATCATAAATTACACAATGTTATCTCCTTATCTAGTTTAGAACTCCAAATCTATCTCTAGTTTAAGTTATTTACGTTGGTATCATTATTTAAGAGTTGTGCAATGTTGTGATTAATTCACACCGCGACAACCGCAATCTGTATTGCAACACCCGTAACAGTTGAAATCGTGAAATTCTATACGCGACCGCGACCTTTATTTAAAATCTTGATGTGTATAAATGCCTTGAATGCGTATCTCCTTATTTGGTGTTGTCAAAGGGGGAGATAGTATATGTGTTTTTTTTAATTTTATGTATGGCTAGTTTAAGGGGGAGAATGTTGTTACAACCTTGATCATATATGTTTGGTTTTGATAATGTTTGGTGATGTCTAGTTTTGATAGTTTGATCCATATTGTTTTCGTTTCATTGTCTTAACCTAGCGTGTAAAACATGTAACACTCTAAACCCTTAAAGCGATAAATTACGTAAATAATACAAATCATACAAAGGATTTAGATGCTACTTCTTCTATAAGTTTCAAAACATACAAAAATATTTTTCCAAACATTGCAGCGAAATAATATCATAACATATCAACATTAGCTAAATAAAACCTCCTAGTAGCCATGCCACATAATCATAATACATCTCCAAATATAAAAATTCAATCTCAACATACTGAGTGATAAAATCTCATAAAGTCAGAAAATGTAAATAATGAGAGACAAACATCTTAAATAGAGCCTCACACACTAAGACTCTGAAAGCAAAAGACGAGGTAACTCCAAAGCTAACTTCCAACATACTCACCAAGCAAAACAACTAATCATGCACGTCGTCTACCCATACATACGAGTAAGGTAGGCGGTCAACCAAACGACCACTGAGGTTAGATAACATTTCACAATTAAAGCATAATCAAATGAAATTATAATGGCACAATTAAGTTCAAATGATTAAATCACGCTTCATTAAATTATTCACAACAAACTAGCATCATCGATAACATCAACCATACAAGTGTAATAATGATCCAAGTATACTTTCACATCTTCACATATTCACCAAATTTCACCAAGCATATAATTCACCAAGTTCACCAAATGCATATAAATCATCAAGGTTCACCAAACACATATTCAAATACGACACATTTAACCGATTGTCAATGTCGTCACCTCAAGATACAACTGTATCATAGTCATCGTCGTTGGATATAAATATCCTAGTCATATTCATTGAATATAAATATCATACTTATGAATGCATGAACATATGATTCAATAATGCATATGTTCACTCAACAAATCATTGTCGTTTTTCAAACATGCAGTCATCATCAATATCATCGTCATTTTGCATGTAAGAATTCATCGTCATTAATAAACCATCATCATTAAATTCATCATCATAATCATCATCATCAACAACAATCACCTCAAAGAAACAACAAAGTTTCAAAGTCACATTTCACATAAAAGACGGACATCTAACCGCATCATGATATTCATCACATTAGACACCCAATCATCATTGATTCATTCTTATTCTATCATATCATTCTAAGCATGAAGTCAATTTCAAGTTATCCGGTCATGAAACTACATTTTAACAAAGTTTGTCTATTTTCACAACTTTCAACATTTTCTAAGTAATTCACCAAAGACAAGGCATACATGTTCAAACACATCAACAAAGCATACACGCCAATCACATATGATCACAATAGCATATACATATCCACATCCTAAGCCAATTCCAATTAATTCCAAAATTTCACTAAGTTTGTCTCATTTTACCATTTTCCAAAAAGAATTCAAATTTTCAAAGCAAGACCAAGTTATAGTTCATGAATACCATTCAAAACCATTTTATAAATCATAGTTACAATAAACAACTCTAACCCCACCCTTTTTCCTTGCTAAAAATAGAGTTTCGGAAAATTTGTATTCTTGAACATTTTTCAAAAGTTTTTGATTCGATTAAAAAAAAAACCAATCTCAATCAAATTCATTTGATGTTTCCAAAGGTTTAGAAAGCATACCAACAATTAAATACATCAAAAGAATCATTAGGAAAGTCCAAATCGACCCCCTACTACCTGGAACACTCAAAACATGGGGTTATGTAGTGTGAAACTCGCCACAACGAGCTAGAACTCGCCCAGCGAGTCACGCCAGAAAAGAAACCATGTTCTTGGGTTTTCCCTCTCACGAACCCATCATTTTTCACCCCAAAATTCCGTTTTTGATCCCCTTTTACCAAAACTCTTCCACCAAACTTGTTTATTAGTTAACATACATCAAAAGACATTCAAAACAACAACAAACATGGAATCAAAACATCAGTTCTCATCAAAATGATCATTTTGTTCATATTTCACCAAAACTCACATTTTCTCATTTTTCATTCAAACTTCACAAACAACTACATCAATTCAAACCCAAAAAAAATACACACATAAATAATAATTTATGAAGTGAATTCAAACATGTTTCAACAATAATAACTCATCAATTCATGATTCATACTTAAATAAGCAAAAATCATCAAAACAGCTTATCACAAACAACTATAAATCTTAAGAACATAACATATCAATTTCATGAAGTTTATCATACCCAAAAATTCACATGAATTAGGAGCACGAAATTCATCATCAAAAATCACAAAAAGTCATAATTCACAATAATCACTTATGACCCATAATTGAAAAGATGAAGGTTATAGCTTAATTATGAAAAGGATCTATCCCCATTACCTCTAGGTCTTGAATCCACTAGCTTAAGCTTCAATCTCCTCCTAGCTCTTCAAACCCCAAACTCCCTCTCTAACTTCCTCTTCTTTCCTCTTGTGATCTACTTTCTCTGATCTCTACCTCTTTTTTTTTTTTTTGTGAAATGAAATAATGAATGGCTTAACCTAATTTCTCATAAGAGTTATGTTTATATACCACCTTCTAATTGGGATAAGTTTTTATTTGTCATAATGAGCTTAACATTCTTACCAACTAGCTCACAAAAGCTACTATTCACTTGAAACGTTAAAACACTGAATAATTACTATCTCTAAATAATTACCCTAACTCATTAGTAACTTAGTAAAAATAATCATTCTCACTAAAACCCCAAAAATAACCTTCGTAGTAAAATGACTAAATTACCCTTACTTGCCAAATGACCAAAATAACCCTTAGTATAAAAATGACTAAAATACCCTTCTAGACCAAAAATCCAATAGTCCTGAATTAAATACACACAAAGACAAATAACCACACATAAACACATAACAAATAAATAAAATAATTCTAGCGAAAAGCGGGTTGTTACAAAGCACATGAAGACATGTGATCTTACATTATTTTCAACATATTTTTCAGTCATTTTAGTCATGTTTTGATCCAAATGAGAGGAGTTTTAGAAAAGTTGCATATGATTTACGTGACATTTTGTAATGTTTTCATTTCGAGTCATGTAACTAGTTTTCCTAAAACCAAACAGTGTTACGTGTTTTTGATGTAATTCAACTCAAAATCGTGCAAATCGGCAAAACAAAATATCTCTTGAGGATTTAGGAAGACAATGGATGAAGATTCAAGAGGCCTCTAAAGACATTACAAAGTAGGGAAATTTTAAGAAAGAAAACATTCAAAAAGACTAAGAAAAAGGCAATAGCGCACTGAATAATAGTAGTGTGCCCCCCCAGGCGTGTCGTTGTCTGCCATTGGTGTGCGGTACAATACTAAAATCATTGTTTTTGCACTGACGCGTGAGGCGCGCCTTCCCAAACGCGAGGCACATGCGCCTTTGGGGGAAAAATAACTTTTTGCTGTTTTTTTTCCTACGGGTTTGAGGAAAAGCCCAATTTTTTTTATAGCAAACCCACATGGAAATTAGTATTTATATACATCTTCCCTCATTCCCAATTATTCATACAGAACGAAGTAGTTTATGAGGATGGCAAGCCCTATGAGCTTCACGGAAAGAGTCTTTCCTCTACCTCAGTCTATAGAGTATATTTTGTAATTTTGTCATTAGTTGTCATGAGTAACTAAACCCTGATTGAGTATTATTCTAAGATGAATCTCTATTAGTTTGTCGAATCTTTTTAATTTATGTCTTATTTAGTTATGTTATAATTTCTATTTAATTATCGTATGCAAAAGTCTTAATGCTTTCATCGGACCTAAGAATTGTGACATGCCTAGGTTTGATATCTGAACATAGAAATAGAGCAAACACTATTTTCTAAACGTTATATATTGAATTTTATTCTTTCCCCCTTGATAAGGTATACGATATAGGGATGCCCGTTTGTAGAACTACTAAGGTAAGAGTATGTGATAAATATCTAAGTTTCATAAATGAAAGTTGGAGCCTTTAGGTGAAAATTTAGGAATCCCAAAATTTTGTTTATGTTTCAATTACCTTTGAGAGATTAATACCCTGTTGAAAGTAAAATCCTCTTTTAAATGTTTTAAAGATAACAAACAAATTTTATCTTGTTATCTACTAATGAATTTTGTGAGCATGTTTCATGAGAATGATCCTGAGAACGTTCTTGCCTCACAAAAATGATCACAAGGCATTTCCATCAAAATATCAAGAGCAAGCAATAGACAAATGAGAACTTTTGCACACATTAAATATCTACATCAGTAAGATCTAAATTGAAATTGATTCTCTTTGTCTCACTAAAGATGAGAATAAAAGATCTTAAGGAT